>Ga0206123_10002123_pt1 | contig 17682 bp, 18 predicted proteins | sample Helgoland_Spring_2_FD_160086 | JGI IMG/M metagenome (GOLD analysis project Ga0206123, IMG submission 160086) | Pelagic subsurface seawater microbial communities from Kabeltonne, Helgoland, North Sea - Helgoland_Spring_Bloom_20160316_1 | ecosystem: Environmental > Aquatic > Marine > Epipelagic ...
ACTAAATTTTTTTACTCCTGAATAAATTTTTTTTGTAGAACATCCAAAATTTGGACGAACAAGCAAAATATTGAAGTTTGAAGTTTTTATAAATTTTTTAATAGTGCCATTTGATGATAAAATTGTACTCTTTGGATTAATACCCAAAATTACATCAGAGCCAATTAATTTTGTAATTTGTAAAATTTTTTTTTGATTAATCTGAATAAAGTTTTTTTTAATCAAAAAATTTAAAATTGTAGCAGCATTCATAGATCCACCTCCTAGGCCAGCTTCCTGTGGGATATTTTTTTTTATCTTAATTTCAAATTTTTTATTATTTAATATTTTTTTTTCCTCTAAAATTTCAAATAATTTATTAACTGTATTATCTTTTTTTATATTCTTAGAAAAATTACCATTAAAAGAAATCTTGTGTTTATTGCTTTTAATTTTTTTTATAAAGATTGTGTCATGCAACTCTATAAACTTAATAACACTCTCAATTTTGTGTAGGATGGTTAACTTGCCAGTTACATGTAAAGCTAAATTAATTTTAGCAAATGATTTTACTTTATTAGTTTTCATTAAGAATTATTGAGACCTTCTAAAATTTTTATGTTTATATTTTTCTTAATGTCTTCATCTGTATCATCTAAACTTAAGACGTAGTTCCAAAAATATCTTGCTTGAATATTTCTATTTAATTTCCATAAAATATCACCATAGTGATCATTAACTGTTGGATCTTCAGGCATTAATTCAACAGCTTTTTTTATATATTTTTCTGCCTCAGTATAATTTTCTATTAAATAATATGCCCAACCTATCGAGTCTGTAATATAGGGATCATTACTTCTTAAAGCATATGCTTTTTCTAACATTTTCATTGCTTCATCTATTTTATAATCACGTTCTAACCATGAATATGCTAAGTAATTTAAAACATAAGCATCATCTGGATTAATTCGCAGTGAATATTTTAAATCTTCATCTGCTCTTTGAAAATTACCTAGTCGTTCATAACTTCCACCTCGTCTATAAAGTAAATCAGATTTAATTTCTGAATTATCATCCAAAGATGAGATGATTTCAGTATAATACTCAATCGCTTTTTTGTAATTTTTTGAATTTTTATAAAAATTTGCGATATCAAAAACCATCTTAACATTTGGGTTTTTAATTTTACTAAATTTTAAGCTTAAATAATTGATGCCCTCATCATAGCCTTTATCTTTAATAATTATTTGAGCTTCTTTTTTTACTCTAAACCAATAATAAAATTCATATTTCTTGTCGAAATTTTTTAATATTTTTTTAGCCTTCTCGTATTCCTCATTTAGATAAAAATTTTCAGCTACAAGTGTTGAATTTAAAATAAATTTTGGATTTAAATAATTTGAAAGGTTTAAATAAAAATTGGATTTTTTAATATCATCTTGAGATGAGTATAAGTTAGAGATCAAAAATAAAAACTCACTGACAATATTGTTATGATTATTACATGAGAAGATTTTACTAAATTCTTTAAAGTTATTATTTTCTAGCCAGCTTTTGCTTTGAGATAATAGAAGTGTAGAATTTATGTATTCAAGCTGATCAGAAACTGCCTTGGCCTCATCAATTTGATCATTTTCAATTAAATAATTAATATAAAAAAATATGTATCTTGAATAATCTCCTTCAGGATTATTTATTAAGTTTAGAAAAGATGATCTGGTATTTTCTTTTTTCAGATAACATCTTTGAAATGCTTGATTTATGATAGAGATATTGCCAAAATTTTTTTTGTTAAATAAAATTTTTTTATTTTTAAAAGTGTAAAGATATTGTCTTAATGTTTCAAATATTACTAAATTAAATCTATTTTCATTTTGAAATTGTAAACTTAAATTCAAGTATTTCTCTGCTTGATTTAAATTATTCTTTTTTAAATTATCTACTATTAAAAGTAGATAAGCCTCAAAAAAATCTAAATTTTCATCCTTACTATTATTTTTGATAACATTAATAGCCTGGGCAACTTTATTCTCTAGAACTAAAGAGAAAGTATATCGTTTTAAATATGCATCATGCTTGTTAAGAAGCACCTTAGATGTATTAAAAAATTTTAATGCATCAGAATTATCCTTATTTTCAAACGCAATTATTCCTGAAAAATAATTTGATAAATCTCTTGAATTAAATTCGTTAAAACTAGCACTTTTAGAATATAGAGGGGTCTGATAGAATAATCCAAAAACAACTATTACTTTTATTAGTTTGTTAAACATTAAATCATTGTATGATTAAAAAATTGATAAATCAAAAAGGCAAATTAGACGAACAATTAATAGATACTATAGAGCCAAATTTTGTATTTAATAATAAGCCAATAAATAGATTTAATATCATTGAAAAAAGTAATAATAACGATCAAACTAATAAAGCTGAACTCCTAGAAAAGTTAAAAAAACAAATTAATTCAATCGAAAATTGTAATTTAAAAGATAATTCACAAAATCTTATCCTCGGAGATGGAAACATAAACAGTTCAATTATGTTGATTGGAGAAGCGCCGGGAGCTGAAGAAGATAAAACCAGCACAACATTTAAGGGTGAGGTAGGAGAACTATTAAATAAAATGTTACTTGCGATTGAAATAAAAAGACAAAATATTTATTGCTGTTATGCAATAAATTTTAGACCTCCTGAAGATCGCAAACCTACTACTCAAGAAATTAGAAGATACTCAGTTTTTTTAAAAGAACATATTTCAATTATTGATCCAAAAATTATTATTTTAATGGGTAGTTCAGCTATGGAAGCTGTAACGGGAATTAATAGTAAAATATCATCTGAAAGAGGAAAATGGAAAGAAACAATACTAAAGAATAAATCCTATCCCTTAATAATATCATATAATCCATCTTATCTAATGAGATTTCCAGAAAATAAAAAATATTCTTGGGAAGATTTAAAAAAAATTAAACAGAAAATTAATGAAATGAAAATTGTCACTTGATTTTACATGATTGAACAACATAAAAATTTAATTTCATGGTGTAAAAAGATATTTAATATTTCTAATTATGGTTTGCTTTGGATATCTTTTATAAAAGGAGTTTTGGTTGGGTTTTTAATTTATCACTTTATAATAATTTAGATGAAAATTATAGCTGGTGTCGATGAAGTTGGAAGAGGAAGTTTAATAGGTCCAGTATATGCGGCAGCAGTAATATTAAATGAAAAAATAGATAGAAAATTACTAAAAGACTCCAAAACTATTTCAAAAGATAAAAGAGAATTATTATCAAAATATATCAAAAAAAATTCTATCTGGGTTATTGGCAAAGCATCAGTTAAAGAAATAGATAAAATCAATATTTTGCAAGCAAGTTTGCTTGCTATGAAAAGAGCAATTAAAAAACTTAAAAAAAAACCAACGCAAGTTTTAATAGATGGAAATAAAGTTCCTGATTTAAAAAATTACAATTTAAAAGCTGTAATTAAAGGAGATCAAAAAGTTGCTTCTATCTCTGCAGCATCCATTATAGCCAAGGTCGCTAGAGATAAATTTATAACTACACTAGCAATCAATAATAATGGATATGGTTGGGAGCAAAATTTTGGGTATGGAACTAAACAACATTTAAAGGCAATTAAAAAACTCGGTATTAATAAGCACCATAGAAAAACGTTCTCTCCTATTTCTAAGCTCAGGACACACAATATCTAGTTAGCTATTTTTTATTTAGCACAAATCGAATCCAAATAATTCAATCTCAGGTTGACCCCAGAATCCATTTGGAGTCTAATAATTTTATACAAATGACAACTGATTTTAAGAATAAAATTATTAATGGAAATAGTCTTGAGGAATTGAAAAAAATTCCGAGCGAAACTTTTGATTTGGTTTTTGCTGACCCTCCTTACAATTTGCAGTTAAAAGGTGTGCTGACAAGGCCTGATCGATCTAAAGTAAGTGCTGTGAATGATAAATGGGATCATTTTGAAAATTTTAAAAAATATGACGAATTTACCTATGCATGGTTAGCTGAGTGCAAAAGAATTTTGAAAAAAGATGGAGCTATTTGGGTCATAGGTAGTTATCACAATATTTTTAGAGTAGGAACTGCAATTCAAAATTTAGGATTTTGGATTTTAAATGATGTTATTTGGAATAAGAATAACCCAATGCCTAATTTTAGAGGAACACGATTTACAAATGCTCATGAAACTTTAATTTGGGCTTCAAAGAGTGAAAAATCAAAATATACTTTCAACTATCAATCATTAAAATGTTTAAATGATGATCTGCAAATGAGATCTAATTGGAATCTACCAATCTGCAGTGGTTCTGAAAGACTTAAAAGAAATGGTAAAAAAATACATTCAACACAAAAACCAGAGTCTCTACTACACAGAGTTTTATTAGCATCATCAAATAAGAATGACATGATTTTAGATCCATTTTTAGGTTCTGGCACTACAGCAACTGTAGCAAAAAAATTGGGTAGAAACTATTGTGGTATAGAGAAAGAAAAAAGTTATTTTAAAGTAGCAGAACAAAGGTTAAAAAATACAAAGCCGATAGAGAATGAATTACTTGATACGCTTAAGAATAATAGATCAAAACCAAGAATTCCTTTTGGCTCTTTAGTGGAACTTGGAATAATCAAGCCAGGTACTAGCATTTTTGATAATAAGAAAAAAATCTCTGCAAGAATTATGGCTGATGGTAGCATTAAGCATGAACAAACAGAAGGATCTATTCATAAAGTTGCGGCAACTATTCTAGGTGCTGAAAGTTGTAATGGTTGGACTTATTGGCATTGTGATATTAATGGAAGAACACATCCTATTGACTACTTGAGACAAAGATTAATTGCTAAAAATTAATTTTTATAAATTTTACCCAAATAACTTGATAGAAAAAATTTATTTTTTGTTAAAATTTTTAAAATAACATTCCTAAAAAATACAATTATTGGATTTGATAAATGAAAGGTGAAATGATTAAGCTTTGATCTATTATTTATCATTTTAACTTTTACAAGTCTGTTATTGTAAAAATCGTTCTTATTATTTACAATATCATTGAATAATTCATAACCACCCTCAATAGATTGAGAGGCTCCTTGTGCAAATGAAGGCGGAAAGGCAAAAAAAGCATCTCCAATTAACGAGATATTGTTGCCTGGTTTAAGGTAGCCTTTGCTAACAAAAACTGGAAAGCATTTGATATCATTAAGATTATCCAAAATATTTGCAGAAATTTTATTTTGTAATTTATCTTTAATACCTTGAATAAAACCTTTCTCTTTTAAAAGTCCATAATTATCAAGCTCATTTGCTGTTAATTTATATTTTAAAACTCCAATAAAATTAAAAGCTTCACTATCGTTATTTGTTGGATAAATCACATAATGAAAATTGTTCCCCATAAATAAAGAAATATTTTTTTCATTTAAATTATTAATGTTTTTTCTTGAAATATTGCCCCTAATAGCAATTGAATTATTATAGGCAGGTTTTATTTTATTATTAGAAATAAGAGATTTACCTTTGGAAAATACACCATCAGAAATAATTAGGTGATCACAAATTACTTTAATGCTTTCGTTAAAAGTTAAAATTATTTGATTATTATTTTTTTCAATTTTTTCAATATTATGGTCATACTTAATTATATTGTCTTCCAATCTATCTTTTAAAAATTCAACTAATTTAGGTCTTTTGAGAGTTGTGTACTTACAATTTTCAGAGTTAAACTCTGAAATATTTAGGTCACATATTTTTTTTTCCTGTTTAATTTCATAAAAATCAATTTTTTCAGGGTTAAATCTATCTTTACTTTCTAGAGTATTAAATCCAATTCTATTAAGAAGTTTGATGCTGTTTGTTGATAGCTGTATTCCATATCCATCATCTAGATTGATTAATGTATTTTTTTCATAAATGGTTACCTGGTAATCAAGATTTTCTTTAAATAAGTTTGCAACAAATAGACCTGAAATACCCGCTCCTATAATTACAATTTTTTTCATTTATGATTTTCCAAATATGTGAAAATTTTTTTTGTAAAAGTCGGCAATGTATGGTTTTTTAATTTTTTAGGATCAATCCAATAAGAAAACGGAATTGGTTTAATCACTTTATTATTTTTAATTTTAATATTCATATTCATATTTGACATTTTAAAATTTAAATTTTGGTTAAAATTTTTAGGTCTAATTAATTCTTCCATTGGAAAAATGTTGAAATTTTTTAAAAAATTAAAATTTCTATTTTTAACCAATAAATATTTATTATTTTTTTTATAAATTTTAAGTAAAAAGTATTTATCTTTGCTATCTTTTTTAATTTTCTTTAAAACAAAATCTTGTTTAGCAAGGGATTTACAATTTTTTGAAATAGGACATTTTTGACAAAGGGGCTTTTTTGGTTTGCAAATTATTGCACCTAATTCCATTAGCGCCTGAGCATAATCACTTGATCTAATTGAGGTTCCTAAAATTTTTTTACTTTCAATTAAATTATTTTTTTGTATTTGATTTTCTTTCTTTAAGTATAGATATCTTTTTAAAACTCTTTCCACATTCCCATCTAATGGAATAAAAGGTTTGTTAAATGCAATAGCTAATATTGCACTTGCAGTATAGTCTCCAATACCAGGTAGTGATTTTAAATCTAAAAAATTTTCAGGTAATTTTTTGTTAAAATCTTTAATTACAATTTTAGCAGCTTTTTTTAAATTTCTAACTCTTGAATAATAACCAAGACCCTCCCAAAGCTTAATAAGTTTTCGATTTTCAAAATTGGCTAAAGTTTCTAGATCTGGAATATTTTTAATAAACCGATTAAAATACGGTATTACTGTTACAACTTGTGTTTGCTGGAGCATAAACTCACTAACTAAGGTGTAATATTGCTTTTTTTTTAAAGAAGTTTTTTTTCTCCAAGGTAATGTTCTTTTGTGAATATCATACCAATTAAGAATTTTATTTGTTATTATTAATTCTTTCATATGCAATTTAAAGATAATACTAAGCAGAGAAATAAAACCATTCAAGGCTTAAGATCATTTAAAGACACTTTGCCAAAGAATGTAAAAAAAATTATAAATAAAAAAGGACATATTTATTCTGAAACTTTAAATAATTGGAAATATATAGTTGGTGGGGATTTATTTAAAGTTTGTTACCCAAAAACATTTAAAAATTCAAATAAGTTTGGTGTTAGTACTTTATTAATAATGGTTAAAAGGGGCCATGAGGTTGATATGGAATATTCAAAAAAAGACATAATGGATAAGATGAATAGCTTTTTTGGTTATGGGGTGGTTGAAAAACTTAAATTTATAAGTTTTGATGATAAACAAAATAATTTTACCCAATCTGAAATTAAACAAGAAAATGTCACAATTAATAAATATCAAGATAAGATCAATAATGTTAAAAATGATAAAATAAAAAAATCACTTATCGAACTAACCAAGGTATTTAAAAAAAAATGAAAAAAATTTCAGCTTTTATACTTATATTTTTAAGCACTATCTCAAGTATTAATGCGGAGGAAATAAAAAGAATATTTGTTGGCAACAAAGATGCAAAAATAACTATAATCGCATTTGAATCTTTAACCTGTAGCCACTGTGCGAGTTTTCACAAAGATGTGTATCCTCAATTAAAAAAAGAATACCTTGATACAGGTGTAGCTAAAATTGAATTCAGACACTTTCCTCTAGATGTTGCGGCTTTTAATGCCTCTAAAGTTTCACAATGTAAAAATGATGGTGATTCGTCTATTTTGAATAGTTTATATGCCAACCAGCAAAAATGGGTAAGGGGTAGTTCGGTAGAAGAAGCAAATGAAAATCTTCAAAAATTTCTAATTAGTGAAGGCTTTGATCTAAATTTTGAAAAATGCATAAATAACAAAGAAATAGAAGATTTTGTTTTAAATGACCGAATAGATGGAGTTAAAAAATTTAAAGTAAATGCTACTCCTACGATAATAATCAATAATCAAAAATTTGAAAAAACTCTAAATTATAAAAATATAAAAAAAGCGCTAGAAAAACTGATATAAGTTAATGCATGGAGTTTAAAAAAATCCAATTAAATGGATTTAAATCTTTTGCAGATAAAACCAATTTTCTAATTGAAGAAGGTCTTACAGGAATTGTGGGTCCAAACGGATGTGGAAAATCTAATATTGTAGAATCCTTGAGATGGGTAATGGGAGAAACATCTGCAAAGAGTATGCGTGGCTCTGGAATGGAAGATGTAATATTTAATGGCACTTCTAATAAAGCTTCAAAAAATATTGCAGAAGTTTCAATTAATGTAGAAAACAAAAATAACGAAGGACCCGTTCAATACCGTGATCTAGATCAAATAAATGTCAGAAGAAAAATAGAAAAAGATAAAGGTTCTAAATTTTATATTAATGACAAAGAGGTAAGAGCAAGGGATGCTCAAATGTTTTTTGCAGATTTATCAACTGGCGCTCACTCACCCTCTATGATTAGTCAAGGACGTATCGGAGCTTTAGTTACTGCAAAACCAACCGATCGAAGAGCTATTTTAGAAGAGGCAGCAGGAATTTCTGGGTTGCATGTTCGAAGACATGAAGCCGAACTAAGATTGGGAGCTGCAGAAAATAACCTTAAAAGAGCAGATGAATTAAGAAGACAACAAGAAAAACAGTTAGCCAACCTTCAAAAACAAGCAGAGGAAGCTACAAAATATAAATTAATATCTGAAGAAATTAAAAAGATTGAAGCTGGGTTGTATTACTTAAAACTATTAGAAATTGATAAAGAGATAAAAATTGAAAATGAGATTAATAATGAAGCAGGAGGAGAAGTAGAGGGATTTAATAACAAAATAGCTGAGCTTGAAAATTTAATTAAAACAGCTACGGAAAAAGTATCTCCTTTAAGAGAAAAAAATATTGAAAATTTGTCTAGAATACAAAGGCTGAACCTTGAACTACAAAGCTTAGATGAAGAAAATACTAGAATACAAGATGAAATAGAGTCTATTAATAAATCAATAATAACTCTGGATGAAGATATAAATAGAGAAAGAGGAATAATTATAGACGCAAATTCAAATGAAAAAAGACTTAAAGAAGAAAAAGCAGATTTAATAGAAATAGATTCTAAATATTTTGAAACTGAAAAACTATCTAATGAAGATTTAGAAAATGCAAAAAAAGAACTTAAAAAAGAACAGGAATCTGTAGATGAAGTCGTAAATAATATCGCTGAAGGAACTGTTAGTATAAGTATAGGTCCAATTACAAACGTTCAAAACTCAATTAATAGAGCTAAAGAATTAATTGATAGTAATGAAATTAATCAAGCAGTTACATTACTAGACAGATGCAATATTGAGCTTGATAATTTTTTAAATGATTTAAAAAATGAGAAAAGTAGAAAAGAACTATTAAGTGTAAATGAGAAATCAAAAAATATAAAACAACTTCAAGAGAAATATGCTGACGCTTATAGTAAAAATCAATCAATCAAAAATGAGTCAATTAAGCGTAATGAAAGAATAAAAACTATTGAAACTGAAATTGAAAGTTGGAAAAACTTGCTATCAAATTCCGAAAAAATGGTCGCTGAATTAATTGAGCGAAAAAATAAACTTTCAGCTCAATTAAAAGAGCTTGATAATCAACCAAGAGTTCAAGCAGAAAGAAAAGGTCAAATTTCTGAGAATTTAAGAATTTCTGATAAAGAAAAAATTGATAATGATGTAATTATTGAAGAGACTGATAATAAAATTGAAACGTTAAGAAATGAGTTAAATGAAATTCAAGAACAATCTATTCAAATTAGAGAAAGAAAAGCAAGTTCAGGAGCAACCATAGAGGGTCTCCAAAAAAGAAAAAATGATTTATTGGATAGAATAAATTCTGAATTGAGTTTATCTGAAGATAATATTTTAGAAAATTCTAACCTATTTGGGGCTGAAGAATTGCCAGTGACGATTGATCAAGAAGATGCTTTAGACAAAAAAAAGCAAGAAAGAGAAAGTTTGGGATCTGTTAATTTAAAAGCTGATGAAGAAACTAGTAAATATGAAGATGAAATTAAAAAAATGGAACAAGATCGTTCTGATTTAGTGACAGCAATAATGAAATTAAAAGATAGTATCAATGAACTGAATCAAAAAGGAAGAGAAAGATTAATTGAGGCTTTTGAAAAAGTTAATAGAAAGTTTAACGAAGTTTACACAAAACTTTTTAATGGAGGAAATGCTAAATTAGAATTAGTTGATTCGGATGATCCACTAGAAGCAGGACTAGAAATGTTAGTCAGTCCTCCAGGCAAAAGACTTCAGTCAATAACGTTGCTCTCTGGTGGTGAGCAAGCGCTTACTGCTTTATCACTAATTTTTGCAGTTTTTTTAACTAACCCATCTCCCATTTGTGTGTTAGATGAAGTGGATGCTCCCCTTGATGATGCAAATGTTACAAGATTTTGTAATTTACTTGAGGAACTAATTAAAATTACAAATACAAAATTTATTATTGTAACTCACCATGCTTTAACGATGTCTAAAATGAACAGACTTTATGGAGTAACAATGCCAGAAAAAGGTATCAGTCAACTAGTAGCTGTTGATTTGCAAAAAGCAGAGAGTATGGTCGCCTAAACTATATAGATGTCAAAAGATCCGTTTAAAACTCGCCTAGAGATTGCAAAAAGCAAGATTTCAAAGAAAAACTTGTACAATAAAAAGGATAATCCATCTTCTATTGGAACAGCCTTTAAATTAAGCACAGAATTAGTATCTGCTGTTGCTGTAGGGACAATTATTGGGTTTATTTTTGATAAGACCTTTGGTACTAAACCCTGGTTTATATTAATATTTTTTTTTGTAGGTGTGGTTGCTGGTATTACCAACGTAATTAGGTCTGCAAAAAATATGCAAAAATAGATAAAATTTTATGGCATCAAATCCAATGACCCAATTCAATGTGCACAGAATTGGACCAGACATCAAAATAGGCACATTTGACATCTCATTTACAAATGCAAGTTTGTTTATGATTATTAGTTCAGTAGCAATATTAATAATTTTTAATCTTGGATCAAAAAAAAATTCATTAATACCAAATAAAATTCAACTTTTAGCAGAGCTTAGTTATACTTTTGTCTCAAAAATGATAAGCGATACTGCAGGTCTTAAAGCAAAACCCTATTTTGCTTTTATATTTTCACTTTTTATGTTTGTGCTGTTTTGTAATATGTTTGGGATGATACCTTATACTTTTACTGTAACTAGTCATATCATTGTAACATTTGTTTTAGCTTCATTTATTTTTATTGGTGTAACTATTATTGGATTTATGAAACATGGTTTTGGATATTTAAAATTATTTGTACCAAGTGGTGTCCCTGCAGTACTACTACCACTGATCGTGATTATTGAAATAATTTCTTACTTAAGTAGACCAATTAGTTTATCAGTTAGATTATTTGCTAACATGATGGCAGGTCACACAATGATGAAAGTTTTCGGAGGCTTTGTAATAAGTCTTGGAATAGTTGGTGGATGGCTTCCACTGAGTTTTTCGGTTGCATTAACAGGCTTAGAGATACTAGTTGCTTTTCTTCAGGCTTATGTTTTTGCAATTTTAACCTGCATCTATTTAAATGATGCATTAAATTTACACCATTAATTAACATAGGAGGATATAATGGAATTAGAAGCAGCAAAAATGATCGGGGCAGGTTTGGCAGCAATAGCTTTAGCTGGTGCCGGTGTTGGTATTGGAATAATTTTTGGAAATTATTTATCTGGTGCAATGAGAAATCCATCAGCAGCACAAAAACAATTTCCTAACTTGCTTTTAGGTTTTGCACTTGCAGAAGCAACAGGATTATTTGGATTAGTAGTTGCGTTAATCATTCTATTTGCATTTTAAATTTGATGATTAAAAAAATATATTTTCAGTCAATATTTTTTAGCTTCTTTTTGGTATTGGAAGCTTTTGCAGCTGAAAGCGGAGGTATGCCTCAATTAAATCCTGAATTTTGGATTTCGCAGATTTTTTGGTTAACACTAACCTTTGGAATTTTGTATATAATTTTATCAAAATTTATACTTCCAAAAATTAGTGACAACTTAGAGTCTCGAAAATCGCAAATTTTAGAGAATATTGAGGCTGCAGAGAAACAAAGAGAAAATAGTGAAGAAAAGCTTAAGGAATATGAAGAAATTATTTCAAAAAGTAAGCTGGAAGCAAAGAACATTTTCAATCTAGCAAGAGAAAAGACATTAAAAGACATTGGCTCAAAAAAAGAGGTTCTAGATAAACAAATTGATGATGAAATTGGTAAAGCAGAAAATGAAATAAAAGAACTACAAAATAGTGCAGCTGAAAAAATTAATAAAATAGCTATAGATACTTCATCAGAATTAATCCAAAAACTTATTGGTGCTGAAGTGAATAACAGCAGCATATCAGCAATTGTAGATGATTTATCTAAAAGAAGTGGAGATAAGTATTATGGCAATTGATGCAACGTTTTGGGTAGCAGTTTCTTTTGTTATTTTTTTTGGAGCTTTAATTTATTTAAAAATTCCTCAAAAAATCACTGAGATGTTAGATAAAATGATCTCTGATATTAAAAACGAAATTGATGAAAGTGAAAAACTAAGAACTGAGGCGAAGACATTGCTTGATAATGCCCAAAATAAGTTAGATACAGCACAAACGGTTAGTAATGAAATTTTGGATGAAGCGAAAAAAGATTCAGATAAATTAATTATTGAACTAAATGATAAATTTCACAAATCATCAGAAATTAAGAAAAATTTAGCTGAAAATAAAATAAGCCAAATGAAGGAAACAGCAATTAAAGAAATTAAAGATGCGTCAATTAAAATTGCTGTGGATTCAGTGAAAAAGATTATCACAACTTCTGTCGATAAATCTAAACTTGACGCAGTATTTCAAAAAAACTTAGATGAAACTAAAGAAGAGTTAAAAAAGATTAACTCATAATATTCTTACAATTTTATTAAAAAACTATAAATTATTAAAATGAATTCTATAGTTATTGGTTCTGGGTTTGGTGGAATAGCAGCTGCTCTAAGGCTTAAAGCTAAAGGTCATCAAGTTACACTAGTAGAGAAACATCCTGATTTAGGTGGCAGAGCAAGAGTATTTAAAAAAAATGGCTTTACGTTTGATGGTGGACCAACTGTTATAACAGCACCTTATTTAATAAACGAGTTATTTGATTTATTCAAAAAAGATCCTAAAGATTATATTGAACTTACTCCACTAAAAATTTGGTACCAATTCATTTTTGAAGATAAAACAAAATTTAATTACTCTGGAAATGAAGCAGAAATGGAAAGTCAAATTCAAAAAATAAACATGGTTGATGTGAAAGGTTATGAAAGATTGGTAAATTTTACAAAAAAAATTTTTGACAAAGGTTTTACTGAGCTTGCAGATGTTCCTTTTGATAAACCATTTGTAATGATGAAACAATTACCTGCACTTTTAAAACTTAAAAGCTATAAATCGGTTTATTCATTGGTATCTTCATACATACAAAGTGAAAAATTAAGAAGAATGCTAAGTATGCACCCTCTTTTAGTTGGAGGAAACCCATTTTCAACAACCTCTATATATGGACTAATTTTGTACTTAGAAAAAAAATGGGGGATACATTACTCAATGGGTGGAACTGGAAATATAATAAAAGGTTACGAAAAATTAATGAATGAAGTGGGTATAAAGATATTAAAAGAAAGCGAAGTTACCAAAATAATTTCAAAAAATAATAAAATTTCTGGTGTTCAAATAAATAATCAAATCAATATAGATACTGATAATGTGATTTGCAATGCAGATCCACCTGCTGTTTATGAAAAATTGTTGGGTCAAAATAAAAATGATTCAATTCTATTTAATTGGAAAAAAAATCGTATGGAATATTCTATGGGATTATTTGTGTACTATTTTGGAACAAAAAAAATATATGAAAATGTTGAGCATCACACAATAAAGTTTGGTAATAAATATAAAGAACATCTAGATGATATATTTGATAAAAAAAAATTAAATGAGGATATTAGCTATTATCTTCATAGACCAACAGCGACTGATAAATCGATGGCTCCTGAAGGCAATGACTGTTTTTATGTCCTAGTCCCTGTCCCTAACAACCAATCCAAAATTAATTGGGATATTGAAGGTGAAAAAATGAAAAAATTAGTGATAGATAAAATGGAAAAAGATTTGATGCCTAATCTTAGTGAAAATATTATCGAAGATTTTTATCTTACACCAGATTACTTTGAAAAAGATCTGAATACAAAATATGGTTCTGGTTTTTCTATCCAGCCAAAATTTACTCAATCAGCATACTTTAGATTTCATAATAAATCAGAGGTATATGATGGTCTTTACTTTGTTGGAGCAGGAACACACCCTGGGGCAGGTGTGCCAGGTGTATTGTCTTCCGCAAAAGTATTAGATAAAATCATATAATGTCAGAACAGAGTTATTTATCAATATACGCAAAATCTTTTAATTGGGCAGGTTTTTTCTTGCCCAAACAAACTTATTTAAAATGTTCAGCTTTGTATGATTTTTGCAGAGTTGCTGACAACATTGCAGATAGCAATGAAACTATTGAGATAAAAAAAATAAAATTTTTTGATTTTCAACATAATTTTAATAATCATAAATTTGATGATCCAATTATTAAGAATATGTGGCAACTCATAAATGAGTTTGATATTCCATTAAAAGTTGTTCATGATCTACTAGATGGAATAAATTCTGATATTCAAAAAGATATAAAATTGAATAAAAAAAAGGATTTATTACTATACTCCTATAGGGTAGCAGGAACTGTTGGTTTAATGATGGCTAAAATTTTAAGAGTAAATAAAAAAAGCTCATTAAAATCAGCTATTGATCTTGGTATAGCCATGCAACTAACAAATATATCTAGGGATGTTGTAGAGGACCTTAATTTTGGAAGATCTTACATAAATCTTAATTTTGAAGAAATAAGATCTACAATCAAACTTTCAGAAAGTTATTATAGAAATTCGTTCTATTCAATTAAAGAAATCCCTTTTACTTTTCGTTTTGCTATTTTAGTTGCAAGAAGAGTTTATAGAAAAATAGGTTATAAAATTCTAAAAAAAAAAAATTTAATAGATTATAAAAAATCTGGAAAAATTTATGTCTCTAACATTGAAAAAATAATTGAAACTTTATTATCTATTTTTGACTTAATTAAGTTATCACTTATAAGTAAGAACGATGACAATATTGAACACGATCATATTTTAATTAATGAAGAAATTAATTTAGATGAAAGAATTTGATTATATAATTATAGGTGGAGGTTGCGCAGGTCTCTCATTAGCGTATGAGCTAGAAATTTATGATAAGTTAAAAAATAAAACTTTAGCAATAATTGAGCCAAGAGAAGAGTATAAAAGAGATAAAACTTGGTCTTTTTGGAAGATTTTTTCACATAATTTCGATGACTGTATTAAAAAAAGCTGGAATAATTTTACAATAAATACTCCAGATGAAACGAAATATGTAGATTGCCAATCTACCCCATACCAGACAATTGATAGTGGTATGTTTTATGAAAAAATACTTTCAAAACTTAAATCAAATAAAAATATTTATTTTTTTAAAAGTATTGATGAACTAGATAAATCAAATTCACTTGTATTTAGTAGTGTGCCTAATTTTAAAAATAAACATAATGATTTGTGGCAGCATTTTTGTGGAGTTGAAATAGAAACTGATAGAGATTTTTTTGATGATGAAATATTTAATTTAATGGATTTTGCTTGTGATCAAAGAAACAAAGTTCATTTTTTTTATACGCTACCATTTACAAAAAGAAATGCATTAGTTGAAACTACATGGATATCCGAACTAAATGATGAAAGGCTTAAAGATTATGATAAGCAAATCGATGATTATTTGAGTAAACACCTTAATATCAAAAACTGTAAAATTAATTTCAAAGAAACTGGTGCAATCCCACTTTTTAGACAAAAAAACTTAAATAAATTAAATGAAATTTACATAGGTTCAGCAGGTGGTATGACTAGATTAAGTACGGGTTACACTTTCCTAAATATTCAAGAACAGAGCAGATATATAAGAGAAAACATAGAAAATATTAAAAATATAAATCTATTTAAGATTAACTCAAAATATGATTTTTTAGATAAAATCTTATTAAAAGTTCTTAAAAATAATTCTACAGAAATGAGTAATATATTTTTCAGAGTTTTTAATTCAAAACCCAAAACAGCTATTAATTTTTTATCAAATAAAAGCAATTTTTTTGAAGATTTAGAAGTTATTCTTAAAATGCCTAAGTGGAAATTTTTAAAAGAATTAATTTAACATGAAAAATAGAATAAAAAAAATAAATCTAAATCATTCATTTATTTTTTTCTTTGTTGTAAATACTTTTTGTATTTTACTTTTAAGGTATAGTAATTTCAATATTTCATCAATTTTGTGTTTACTTTTAATTTTAATTATAGGTGTTTCCCATGGTTCATTAGACCATATTAAGGGAAAAAAACTGCTTGAGTTATTTAATATAAAATCAAATTATATATTTTATATTACATATATTTTAATTTCAGCAGCAGTCATAGCTACCTGGATACTATTGCCATCAATGACTTTGACTCTTTTTTTAATAATCGCCTCCTACCACTTTGGTAAAGAGGATACGCAATTTTTAATAAATGATGGATCTTATTTAACTCAAATGCTTTATTTTTTTAAAGGATTTTTAATTATACTTGCTCCTTTGTATTTTCATTTTCAGGAAACTATAGAGATTTTTAAATTATTATTAATTGATAATGAGATATTTTATTTAAGTTTAAATTTTATTGAAACAAATAAACTAATTCAAATAGGAATAATCTGCAGTACATTATCTAGTATTTTTCTATTGTCGAATAATTTTGAAATTAAAAAATTTATAATTTTTTTAGATTATTTTTCAATTTTAATATTAAATTACTATTTATCTCCACTTTTAGCTTTTACTATTTATTTTTGTTTTTTACATTCGATTAGACATTCAATTTCATTGGCTATAGAGCTTGACCCAAATAGTGTAATTAATGGATTTAGATTATTTGTTATAAAGGCCTTACCTTTAACAATTTTAACATCTGTTTTTTCTTTTTTTGCACTATATCTACTGAATAATTCATACAATCTAGATAGTGCAATTTTAAAGATAATCTTTATAGGTTTGGCGTCTTTAACGTTTCCACATATATTGCTGGAATATTTTTTAGAAAAAAATGAGAAATAAACAAATTAATATTTTACTCTCAGCTCCCCGTGGTTTTTGTGCAGGCGTTGAAAGGGCAATAGAGATTGTTGAAAAATCAATTCAAAAATATGGTTCGCCAGTTTATGTTAGACATGAAATAGTTCACAATAAATTTGTTGTTGATGACCTAAAGAAAAAAGGAGCTGTTTTTGTTGAAGAGCTTGAAGAAATAGAAGATAAATCAAGACCAGTTATTTTTTCAGCTCATGGTGTGCCAAAAAAAATTCCTGAAGATGCAAAAAATTATAACATGACTTATGTGGACGCAACATGTCCATTAGTTTCTAAAGTGCATAGAGAGGCTGAAAATTTATATAAAGCTGGATACC
>Ga0206123_10002127_pt1 | contig 17671 bp, 17 predicted proteins | sample Helgoland_Spring_2_FD_160086 | JGI IMG/M metagenome (GOLD analysis project Ga0206123, IMG submission 160086) | Pelagic subsurface seawater microbial communities from Kabeltonne, Helgoland, North Sea - Helgoland_Spring_Bloom_20160316_1 | ecosystem: Environmental > Aquatic > Marine > Epipelagic ...
ACGCGCTTGTGCATGATCTAAGGACTCTAGAACAAGAGCGCCACCTCCACCTGATATTACAAAACCATCTCGATCAGCATCAAAAGCACGAGAGGCATTAGTTGGAGAATCATTGTACTTTGAAGAGAGTGCACCCATTGAGTCAAATAGCATTGAAGTTGACCAATCTAATTCCTCACCACCGCCAGCAAAAACGACATCCTGTTTTCCCAGCTGGATTTGCTCCATTGCATTACCAATGCAGTGAGCGCTGGTTGAACAGGCAGAACTTATGGAGTAGTTAATTCCCTTAATTTTAAATAGGGTAGAAAGGCATGCTGAGGTTGTTGAGCCCATTGTTCTGGGAACTCGGTAAGGTCCAACTCTTTTAATACCTTTTTCTCTTAAAATATCTGCTGCTTCAATTACATTTATATTGGAGGCTCCACCAGAGCCCATAATGAGCCCCGTTCTTTCATGAGAAACCATTTCTGGGCTGAGTCCAGATTCTTTGATTGCCTCGTCTAATGCTAAAGCATTGTAAATCGCAGCATCTGCCATAAACCTTAGCATCTTGCGGTCAATGACTTCACTCGTATCAATTTCAGGAATCGAGCCATGAACATGCGACCTAAGGCCCATATCCCTATATGTTTCACTGAATTCTATTCCTGATTTTGCAGACCTAAGTGAGTCTAAGACTTCTGATTTATTAGCACCAAGACTGCTAACAATACCCATACCAGTAACGACGACTCTATTCATCAGAATGCTGAAGTATCAGTAAATAAACCAACTTTGAGGTTAGTTGCTTCATAAATAGTCTTTCCATCAACCTCCATTGTTGCATCGGCAATTCCCATATACAGTTTTCTTGCAATAACGCGCGATAGACTTACGTTGTAAGTAACCTTTTTACTTGTTGGCAGGACTTGTCCTGTGAACTTAACTTGACCTGAGCCAAGAGCACGCCCTCTGCCAGGTCCACCTAGCCAACCAAGATAAAACCCAACTAACTGCCACATAGCATCTACACCTAAGCATCCAGGCATGACTGGATCCTCATTAAAATGACAATCAAAGAACCATAAATCTTTATTGATATCAAGCTCAGCAGTCATACCTCCTTTGCCATAGTCTCCTGCATTTTCACTGATATTTGTAATACGATCAAACATTAGCATGGGTGGCTGAGGAAGCTGTGCATTGCCAGGACCAAACAGTTCTCCCTTGCCGCATTGGATTAAATCTTCGTAGGAATAGCTGTTTTGCTTCATAAGTCTTATCAAATCTTTTGATGGATAAATTTTATCATAGTTGAATTGAGCTTAAATCAACTTAAGGATTAAGGTCATCAATGATGTCTTCAACATTTTCAAGCCCAACTGATATACGGATCAGATTTTCAGAAATATGCGTTTGTTGTTTTTCTTCCTTTGTAAGCCTTACATGAGTTGTTGTTGATGGGTGAGTGATTGTTGTTTTAGCGTCACCCAAGTTTGCCGTAATTGAAATCATTTTTGTATTATTGATGAGATTAAATGCCTCCTTTCTTCCGCCTTTAACCTCAAACGAGACAATACCCCCAAAGCCTGTCTGTTGCTCCTTAGCAATTTTATGATGAGGGTGGCTTTCAAGTCCAACATAGTGGACTTTCTCAACAAATGTTTGACTTTCAAGCCAAAGAGCCAGCTTGAGTGCGCTCTCACTATGAGCCTTCATTCTAAGACTAAGAGTTTCCAGACCTTTAAGGACGACCCATGCATTAAAGGCACTTAATGTTGGACCAGTACTTCTAGTAAATAAACTAATTTTATCAATAATTGATGCTTTTCCAGCAACTGCACCAGCCAAGCATCTCCCTTGACCATCTATATATTTAGTAGCTGAATGAATAACGAGGTCAGCACCAAGTAATAAAGGTCTTTGAAGTGCAGGAGACATAACACAGTTATCTATGGCTAGGACAATATCATTTTGCTTTGAAATAGCAGCTAATTTTGTAATTTCAACAACCTCGCCTAGTGGATTCGAAGGAGTCTCTAACAGAAATAATTTAGTATTATTTTGAATACTGTTTTTCCATCCATCTAAATCGGGCAAGTCTACAAAAGTAACTTTAATTCCAAACTTTTCAATAATGCTATTAAGAAGAACAATGGTTGTTCCAAACATGCATCTTGAGGCAACCATATGTTCACCCGGCTTAAGAATAGTCATTATGGTCGCAAAAATAGCAGACATTCCGCTTGCTGTTGCCTGACACTTTTCCGCTCCCTCTAGAGCTGCCAATTTATCTTGAAATGAGCTAACAGTTGGGTTGGTAAATCTTGAATAGACGTTGCCTTGATTTGTTTCAAAGCGCTCCGCAGCTTGCTCAGCACTATCAAAACGATAGCTTGACGTTAAAAAAATAGCGGCAGAGTGTTCCTGTTCATTGGAAGATTGATGGCCTTCCCGAACTGATTTGGTTTTAAAGCTACTATCTTTCATGATTTTGTTTATTAGTCAGCATCATTGTAGATTAATTCAGAGTTTTCATTCGTGATATTATCCTCCTTCGCCTTATCTGATCTCTCAGCTTCAAGGTTGTCAAGGTAGGGTTTATCAATATCTTTTGTCAGATAATTCCCATCAAAGCATGAGCAATCAAACGTTTCAATTTCAGGATTTCCTTGTTGAACCGACCAAATTAAGTCATCAAGGTTCTGATAAATTAATTTATCGGATCCAATAGCCTCGCAAACTTCATCCGTATTTTTTTCGTGAGCAATGAATTCATTTTTACTCGCCATATCAATGCCATAAACATTAGGATATCGAACTGGAGGCGCTGCAGAGGCAAAAAAGACCTTCTTTGCACCTGAAGAGCGCGCCATCTGTACAATTTCTTTGCTGGTCGTTCCGCGAACAATAGAGTCATCCACGAGCAGTACATTTTTATCTTTAAACTCTAATTCAATGGCACTCAACTTTTGACGAACCGATTTTTTTCTTTGTTTTTGTCCAGGCATGATGAATGTTCGAGCAATATAACGATTTTTAATAAACCCCTCCCGATACTTCACCTCTAGCGCATTAGCGAGCTGAAGTGCAGCAGTTCTCGAGGTATCAGGAATAGGAATTACCACATCAATTTTTTCATCAGGCCACTTTGATTTAATCTTATTTGCAAGCTTTTCACCCATCCTTAGTCGAGACTTATAGACTGAGATGTTGTCGATAATTGAGTCGGGCCTAGCGAAGTAAACAAATTCAAATATGCAGGGTGATAGTCTTGGGTTTGACGCGCACTGCATCGAATGGACTTGGCCTTTACGATCAATCACAATGGCCTCACCTGGCTCAATATCACGGATTATTTTGTAACCGAGTGCTGTCAGAGCAACGCTCTCAGAAGTCAGCATATACTTCGTGCCATCCTTGGTAGTTCTTTCTCCAAGAATGAGTGGTCGAATTCCATTGGGGTCTCTAAAACCGAAAATCCCAAAGCCTGGAATCATTCCAATGGCAGCGTAGGCTCCCTTGACTCTTTGATGTAGTTTTGTTACCGCTTTAAATATATCATTCTCATTAATTCTTCGCTTTTGCTCTTCAGCAATCTCACTGGCCAAAATATTGAGTAGTATCTCTGAATCTGAGTTCGTATTTAGGTGACGAAGGTCCTGTTCAAAGATTTCTTGAGCCAAGGCTTTTGCGTTAGTCAGATTTCCGTTATGTGCGAATGCTATCCCGTAAGGCGAATTGACATAGAAGGGTTGAGCTTCAGCCTCAGAAGAGCTCCCTGCAGTAGGATAGCGGATATGTCCAATACCCATATCTCCAATAAGCTTTTCCATGTGCTTGGTTCTAAAGACATTTCGCACAAGGCCATTGCCCTTACGCATATAGAATCGACCCTTACTCGCTGTCGAGATGCCTGCAGCGTCTTGACCTCGATGCTGGATAATGGTCAGCGCATCATAGATGTATAGACCCACATCTTTTTTTGTTGTTGAGAGTATTCCAATAATTCCGCACATATTTCTAGTCCTTTAATATTTCGCTTTCGATAAACTCAACAACAACATCACCCGGCTCTAGTTCAACAAATAGTAGGTATTTTGACAACACAGGTTTAACATCAACAGACCAGTCTTGGAAAGTTCTTAGTGCTCCACTAGTCTCAACCCAAGCATGGTTTTGAGTCACCCAAGACATGCTCTGGAGAATAAGAACCGCAATCAGAACGAAGGTGCCTCCTTTGAAAAGGCCCAAGACGGCTCCAAAAAATTTATTTTTTAAGCCGACAATATTTCTTGCATTAATGAGAACATCTAAAGCGCTCAATGATCTTAATATACCCTCATAAGCGGGAGCCATTGGAGAAGGATTTTCTGAATCAACTCTAATATTAAGAAGCTTTGATAATAATAAAAGGGCAGCAACTAAAAGTGCGAAAAGTGCTATGAATGAGATAAAATTTCTGAGTGATTCATTGGATATTAATGAATCAAATGTATTGAGATTTGAAAACACACCTAAATAGTTATAACTGATCACTGCAATGAGTAGAGTGATGACGACATTTGCGAAGGGTCGATTCAGCTCGTTAGGGTTTTGATTGTTTGAAGAGGCACTCGCGATTCTATATAGGCTTTTTTTAATGAGCCATATGCTCAGAAATATACCTCCAAAAGATAAGGCATAAATCGACTGGTTGTCAGCACTGATCCAGGTGCTCAGAAAAGTTTTAGCAAAGGTTTCATAGTAAAGCCAAGCTATAACAATGGCGATAATGACAAAAATAAAGCTGATGACTTCCTTAGCTAGTCCTTGAATAAAGCCCCGGACTATAAAGACGATGAGAATAATTAGGGTGAGCCAATCCGACCAGGCTAGTAAGCTGATAGCACTCCAAATGTTGTCAAAAAAATTGCCCATGAGCTCCCTGAAAGATAACTACAATTTTACAGCAGTTTTTTAGGCTTTGTCATTCTCTGCTTTGAGTAATCATAATTACAAGTTGTCAACAATCAGGGTAGCATCAGCGATGGTGTAAAAAGAGCCAAAAATAACCACCCTTTGTATATTTTCCAGCGCTAATGACTTTTGTATGGCGCTATTCATATCCTCACAAATGGTTGTTGAGCTGGGGTCTGAGAACTTACTCTTAAGGTCATTAGATTCGATCGCTCTCTTTGAGGATAGAGGAACCAGGTACCAGTGCTGGATAGATTTGGATGCCAGGTTGACCATGTCGATGATGTCTTTGTCAATGAGCGCTGAAAAAATAGCCACCGTGCTCATTGGTGACTCCTCCAAGGTGTCAACTAGTGTCTTCACTGCTGCTGGATTGTGTGCTACATCCAGAATAAAGGTCTTATCGCCGACATATTTTTTTTCAAATCGCGCCTTGATTGTTGCATTCTTGACTCCCTCAATAATCATGTGATCTGTCACTTCGAAGCGATCCATCATCTTTTCAACTGCCTTGATTGCAACCGAGGCGTTGATTCGTTGGTGCGCTCCTTCAAGCCCTATTTCGTCTTGATAACCCTCTGAGACGAAGGTGATTGGAGCGCCAATCTCTTTGGCATAAGATAACAAACTTTGAGGAGGATCTTGGTCGCCACAAATGCACGGCCTTGAGGTTCTCATGATGCCTGCCTTTTCTCTGCCAATGGCCTCTCTGGTATCGCCAAGGTAATCAGTGTGGTCAATGGCAATATTGGTAATCACGCTGACGTCATTATCGACCACGTTGACTGAGTCCAGTCTTCCACCGAGTCCAACCTCTAGAATAGCAAGATCGATTTTGGCCTCAGCGAAGATGATCAATGCTGCTAGAGTTGAAAATTCAAAGTAAGTCAGAGTGACTTCCTGCCTTTTCGTTTCAATCAGCTCGAAGGCTTTGATGATTGTCTCGTCAGAGACTTCCTCACCATCAATCGCATAACGCTCGTTATACTTGAGTAAGTGCGGTGATGTTGAGCGCCCAATTTTGTATTTGGATTGACGATAGATGCTGTCGATAAAAGAGACGGTGGATCCTTTGCCGTTGGTGCCAGCGACTGTAATTACCTTATAAGGGACACCCTTTGGGAATAGTCTGTCGTAGACAACTTGGACTCTATCCAGTCCTAGAACGATTGTCTCTTCCATCAAGGATTCTTGCCAATTGAGCCAATCGTCGAGAGTGTGTTTGTCGTGCATGGTTATGACTAGATTTTTTAAAGGTTTTAGTTTTACTTATCTTCCCAAAACTCGCCTTCGATGGTTTCATCTTTCTTACTTTTGGAGTCGGTCGTTTCCGATCTATTAATGAATACTGAATTTCTAGATTTAAAGACTCGCTCTGCATTCTTTTCAAGAAAGTGGTTAATAAAATAATGTCTGCTCCATGGCATGAGTCCGAGCAGTCCGAGGCCATCAGTCAAAAAGCCAGGGGTTAATAAGAGGATTCCGGAAACAAGAATCACAACACCTTCTAGCATTTCCATTGCTGGCGTTCTGCCCTCTGCCATGCTTTGCTGAGCTTTTGCCATGGTTGACCAGCCCTGCTGTCTAAGAAGGCTTGTGCCAATAAACGCAGTAATGACGACGAGGAGGACTGTCGATAGCCCGCCTATTGCCTGACCGACACTGACCAGAACATAAATTTCAGCAAGAGTGACTACAACAAATATAGGAAATAACATTTAACCCCCCTTTGTTTTTGTGAAGATAATATCCCAAACTCCGTGACCCAATTTTTGACCTCTATTTTCAAATTTTGTAAGTGGCCTATATTGAGGCCTTTCAGAATACATATGGTCGCCAGCGCGATTTTTAAAGTGCGGATGAGATTCAAGCGTTTCCATGATGTGTTCCGCGTACTCCTCCCAGTCGGTTGCAACGTGGACCATTCCGTCATCTATCAGTTTTCTTGAAAGCAGGTCTAAAAAACTCTTTTGTACAATTCTACGCTTGTGATGCCTCTTTTTGTGCCAAGGATCAGGAAAAAATAATTGAAAATTGGAAATACTACCATCAGGGATATTGTTTTCGAGAACTTCGACCGCATCCTCCTTGATCACCCTGAGGTTATTGATACTCTTCTTGCTCGCCTCATTGACCAGCCTCCCAACGCCAGCCTCATAGACCTCAATGCCTAAAAAGTTTTGGCCTGGCTCGTGAATGGCCATCTCTAGAAGGCTGTCACCATTGCCAAAACCCACCTCAAGGGTAACCTCACTCTGATTGCCGAACACTTCTTCAAAGTTGATAAGCGTCTTGTCAATATTAATCCCGTAATCAGCCCATAGCTCATTGAGTCCTAGTGATTGGCCTTTGGAGAGTCTTCCTGAGCGTTTCACAAAGCTCTGAATTTTTCGCAGATGTTTGGTCTCTGTCATAGTTGGTAATCAATAGTCAGCGGGGAGTGGTCTGAGAAGCGCTCCTCTCTGTAGATTTCACAGGATCGCGCAGCCCCTGCAAGGTTTGAACTGACCACCTGATAATCAAGCCTCCATCCGGTATTGTTGGCCCAGGCCTGACCTCTGTTGGACCACCAGGTGTACTGGAACTCTTCCTGATTAATTTCTCTGAAGGAGTCTATAAAGCCGACCTCGTCATAAAGGATGTCGAGCCAGGCTCGCTCCTCTGGAAGAAAGCCCGAATTCTTCTGGTTAGAGCGCCAATTTTTTAAATCAATTTTTTTGTGGGCGATGTTCCAGTCACCACAAATGATGTATTTTCTTCCATCTTTTTGTAGGTCCTTTAAGTGGGGCAGGAAACGTTCATAAATGAACTCCATTTTTAGGGCCTGCCTTTCCTCTTTAGATGATCCAGACGGCAGATAGATTGATAGTACGCTGAGGTCACCAAAGTCGGCCTGAATAATTCTGCCCTCTGAGTTCATGTCATCCCACGGACTAAAAGAAATTCTGTCGGGCTTGGATTTACAGTAGAGGCCTGTCCCGCTATAACCTTTGCGCTCAGCGCTGTGATAGAAGGTGTGCATATTATCGGGATAAAAGCGATCATCGAGCTGGTCCTCTTGCGCCTTAATCTCCTGAAGACAGACAACGTCAGCGTTTTGTTTTTTTAGCCAATCGAAGAGGCCTTTTCTTTCAGCGGCCCGAATTCCATTGACATTAATTGTTATAATTCTCATTGCTCTCATTTTAATTGTTTAGGAATATTTGATGGAACAGTATCAGAAGGATTTTGTAGACTTCACATTGGAAACTGGCGTTCTAAAGTTTGGTGAGTTTACTCTCAAGTCTGGAAGGGTGAGTCCATATTTTTTCAACGCAGGACTCTTTAATACAGGTAGCCATCTGTCTGAGCTTGGAAAATTCTATGCCCAAGCCATAGAGGCGAGCGGTCTTAAGTTTGATGTTTTGTTTGGGCCTGCCTACAAGGGCATTCCTCTGGCATCTGCTGCCTCTATTGCATTGAATGATAGATTTAATCAGAGCATTCCTTACAGTTTTAATCGAAAAGAGGCAAAAGATCATGGCGAGGGCGGAAGCATTGTTGGGCATCCTTTAGAGGGAGACATTCTCATCATCGATGACGTCATTACAGCGGGCACTGCGATTCGAGAAGCTCAAGATATTATCAATGATTGCGGGGCTAACGCCAAAGGGGTCATTGTGGCGCTTGATCGTCAAGAAAAAGGCAAGGGAGAGCTCTCTGCTATCCAGGAGGTTGAGCAGGTTTTTGGAGTGACAGTATTGAGTATTATCAATCTGTCACACATCATTGACTATTTGAGGTCGAGCAATGACTCGAAGGTCCTAAATGCTATAGAGAGCTACAGGTCTCACTACGGAATCAGCTAACCCAGTTAAGAGTCGACTGGTTCGACTATGAAAGTCGAAGACTCGACATCAATTATTTTAACGGTCTGACCAACGCTCAGTTCTGTGCCCTTAGCGAACCAGAGTGAGTTGCCTATCTTAACCTTAATGGCCCCATCATCAATGGAGCTGACCTTGCAATCTTTTCCGATGTAGGTTTTGGCTTTCTCGTGCAGTTCATCGTCAACCGTTTTGACGGGGTAGTATCGTTTTGCAAGGAAGGTTGAAGCTAAAGAGAGTGCAACGAAGATGAGAAGCTGTATTGGCCATGCAGTTTCCGGCATAAGGTAGAAGAAGATGCTAACTGTAATGGCTGATGCCCCAATCCAGAGCAGAAAGACGGTCCACAAAAAAAGCTCAAGGATGATAAGTGAAAGCCCGAGAACTAGCCAGTGCATAAAGTTTAAATTTTCAAATAGCATTTCCATGGCGATAATTTTATATTCTTTCTAATCAGCCATTAAATTTTTCTTTATTTTTTCTTGAGTTTGGTTCATAATGCGATTTGGAGGCTTGATATGCAAGACAATAAAGGTTTGATTGAACAGTTTCATAGGGATGGCTACCTCTTCTTTGAAGATGCCATTTCTAGAGAACAACTCGCATCGTTGAATTCTGAGCTGTCCAAGTGGGTTGAGGAGAGTAAAAAACATAAAGAGCCTTTTGGCAGGATCATGGATGGAAGGCCTCGTTTTGATCTCGAGCCAACCACTCACTCCCCAGAAACGCCTGCGGTCAGAAGGATCACCTCTCCAGCAGAGATTTCTGATATATGCCTAGATGTTGTCAAAGACAATAACGCACTGGATCTGGTTACTGAGATCTTTGGTCCAAATATCACTCACCTAGGAAACAAAATAAATCTCAAGTTGCCTGGCGCCGGAACTGAAGTCAAGTTCCACCAAGACTTTCCTTTTGAGCCGCATTCAAATGAGGACATAATGACGGTTCTTTATTTTTTGGATGACGTGACTCTGGGTAATGGTCCATTAGAGGTGGTCCCAGGGACACATAACGGACCGCTGCACTCCCATTGGCAGAACGGTGTTTTTACAGGGGCAGTGGATGACAAGGTTATGGAGTTAAATAAGGATAAGGCATTAAGCTGCACCGGTAAGGCGGGCTCGGCTTGCCTCATGCATTCAAAGTTACTGCACGGGTCTGCGCCTAATTTATCGCAGCATTCAAGATCACTCTTTATTGTGACCTATAAGGCTGAGGATGCAGTGGCTCTGTCACCAAACCACCTACCCAGTGATCTCGTTGGGATGGTTGTTAGAGGAAAAGAAACTGGAACTGTAAGGTGTACAAGCTATAGTGTTGAGTTGCCAGAGTACCCTAAAGAGGTCTCATTCTTTGGACAACAATCCAAAAGTAAAAATATGGCAATGTAGAGTCATTGCGCACTGTTAAAGTTTGATTCATGAAGGGGATACAATCGATTTAATCAAAAAAATTTCTATAGTCGGCGACGAGCTGGTGATTGACTGGAAGGATGGAAATATAAGCTCTCTCTTCAGCTACTGGCTAAGGGATCACTGCCAGATGCCTGACTCAAGAAACAAGAATAACGGACAAAGACTCTTCAGCGTTAAAGATCTACCCACTAGTATATCAATAGACAAGGCTTACATGGATGACGAGGGAAATGTCTGTGTACTATTTAAACCTGAAGACCATCTGTCAGTCTTCACGCAACAGTGGCTGCGCTCTAATTGCTATGAACTCAATAACCACTTTGATGACAGGAGCGAGAAACAAAAAACGCTCTGGCAAAAAAATAGTTTTGAGAATGGACTACCAATTATTGACTATGATTCAATGTCCAAGGATGACACAAAATTAAAAGCGCTTTGCTCTTTGAGAGACATAGGTTTTTTTGTTTTAACGGGTGTCCCGACAGTTGAAGGGCAAGTATTAAAAGTCATCAGTGCAATGGGCTATACTCGGGAGACCAACTATGGAGCATTGTTTGAGGTGAGAACTGAAATCAACCCAAATAATCTGGCCTATACCAATCTAGGGCTTGGGTCCCACACCGATAACCCATACCGAGACCCCGTCCCAACTGTGCAGCTGCTGCATTGTCTCGAGAGCTCTACCGAGGGCGGTGATTCAATCTTGGTGGATGGCTTTAAGGCGGCCTCAATTCTTCGTGATGAAAATGAAGAGAACTTTCTGACTTTGACAACTAGCTGGATCAATTATCGATTTTTTGACTCTAAAACTGATCTTCGATCCAGGGTCCCGATGATCGAGTTAAATGACAATCATGAAATCATCAAGGTCAGATACAACAACCGGTCTATCGATACAATTAATGTCCCAAAAGATAAAGTAAGGCTCTTTTATAAGTCCTACCGTCACTGGAGTGAGGTCATTGAGAGAGACGAATTGAAGATTCAATTCAAGCTCTCTGAGGGGGACTTGATGCTGTTTGATAACACTCGAGTTATGCACGCCAGAACTAAGTTTTCAAAAACTGGAAAGCGCCATCTTCAGGGAGCCTATACGGATTTAGATGGACTTTACAGTCTCCTAAATACATTAGAAAATAAAAAAAATGACTGAGATTACTTCGCAAAATGTTGTAGACCTTATTGAAGATATTTTTCTTCGACGCGGCGCCGAATCTTACCTTGGTGAGCAGGTCACGATGGCACAACACATGCTTCAAACGGCTCAATGTGCTGAAGAGGCTGGTGCTGATAGTGCTCAAATAGTGTCAGCCCTTCTTCATGACATAGGTCATTACAAAAACGAAATTCCTGAGTCATCTTTGGCAAAGGGAGTGAACAACTTTCATGAGGAGGCGGGCGCTAATTTTCTTGAGGATTATTTTCCAGCATCTGTTGTCGAACCGATTCGTCAGCATGTTGCAGCAAAACGTTATTTGTGTGCAGTTAAAGCAGATTATTTTGAGCACTTGTCACCTGCATCGGTCCACACTCTAAACCTGCAGGGAGGCCCAATGACTGATAACGAAATCAAGAAATTTGAAAAGAACCATTATTTGGCACAATGTATCAATCTTCGTTACTGGGATGACAAAGCGAAAGATCCTAAACGAAAAAATCGACCATTCAGTTATTACAAACCAATACTTGAATCCTTAGTGAGTCAATAGCTATGTTGAAACATGAGAGACATCATCATCAGGTGAGTATATATCCAAAATATTCCAGTGTCCTGTGGTTGGAGTTGGGTTGTTGATCATAGCTACATCAATTACGGTCGGCTTGCCTTCTTGTATTGAGGCTTTGAGAGCTGGCAGAAGCTCATCTGCTGAAGAAATTCGGATGCCCTTTGCACCATAAGCCTTAGCTATATCTGAATAATTAGGACTCATTTCAGAGTCCCCAACTTCACCAGGAAACACTGTTCCGTAGGTTACACCATAATGCGCTTTTTGAAGCCCTGCAATGGTTCCAAAAGCGTTGTTGTTCATGACAATCCAAATGATACTTAGGTCTCTCTCGACTGCAGTTGCAAGCATTGCAGGGTTTTGTCCAAACCCACCATCCCCCACTAGAGAGATGACAACTCGATCAGGATTCGCAATCTTCGCTCCTATCGCTGCTGGAGGTCCAAAACCCATCGTTGCAAAGCCCCCTGGAGTCAAAATACTCCCAGGTGTTAGTATATCAAACTGCTGGCCGACACCATTTTTATTCCATCCAACATCAGTTGTTATGATCGCATCATTTGGAAGAGCTAGCCTCGTATCAGCAAGAATTCGTTCTGGCATCATTGGGAATGCATCACTTGAGGCCATTTCTTCGTTACTCTTTTTAAAGTTTTCTCTGAACGACTTAATTCTGTTTCTAACCTCTGGCCTATCAATTCCATTTGGATACAACTCTTTAGCAACTCTAGTTAAAACAGTTAAAGCAGACTTTGCATCTGCAATTACACCAACTTCGGTGGGGTAATTACGACTAATCTCAGAGGGCTCAATGTCAATATGTATTAACTTAGTTTCAGGAATATTAAAGGTATAACCCGGGTACCATGAGGAGCAGTCTGCTTCCTTAAATCGAGTTCCAATGGCGAGAATAGTGTCTGCATTTAGGCAAGATTGATTGACAAGTTCGGTTCCCCAAAAACCTGTCATTCCGAGAACAAATGGATTACTATCTGATAAAGCACCTTTTCCCATTAGGCTGTGAGCAACAGGAATTTGAAGATGATTGACAAATTCCTCTAGCTCACTTGATGCTCTCGCTAAAAGAATTCCACCACCAACATACAAAACAGGATCATTAGAGTTGGCAATTGAAGAAACAATTTTTCTGGCGGTTTCATCATCAAGACTTGGTTTAATCAACGTGTCAGTATTAAGAGAATTTTTTTGAAACAGATTTGAGTCAATCTCTTTTGAGAAAATATCCATCGGTACATTAACTAAAACTGGGCCCGGTTGACCACTCTCAGCAAGCTGAAAGGCTTTCTCAATAATCTCAGGCATTAGTTCAGCACTATCAACTCTCCACGCCCTTTTGACGAAGGGTCTATATATTTCATACTGAGAGGCGTCTGAGTGAAGGTTAACCTCCTGGTGTGGATGCTTTCCATAGTAGTGCGTCGGAATATCACCCGCAATAACAACCATGGGAGTGCAGTCAAGTGCCGCATTGGCTACACCTGTTGCACAGTTCGTCAGGCCTGGACTGAGATGAGATAAAACCACAGAGGCTCTCCCAGTGACCCTAGCATAAGCATCAGCTGCATGAGAAGCAATCTGCTCATGACGAACAGTTACAAAATCAATTGGGCTTTTATCTAAGGCTGACAATACTGCAATGTTAGTATGACCGCACAGTCCAAAGATATGTTCTACCTTTCGCTCTTCAAGGTAATCAACGAGAAGTTCTGCAACTGTTTTAAGGGTTATCGAATTAGTCTTTTTTTTCATCTTAGAAGCCTTATGTGTTGAAAAATTCACCAAACAGCTCTTCTTCAGAAGGGCGATCTTCTTTTATAGGGGTGCTGACCCATGTGTAATTCATGAGGTGCTTTAGAGTAACATTTTCGTTGGTGATATTGCCGCCCCATATGCCACAACCTAGACTAGAAGTCATGGGCATTCCATTTGTAAATGATCCGGCATTTGATTTTGATTGAGACTGACGAACCATCATCCTGCTAACAGGTGCAACCCTTGCTAAGGCATCGATGTTTGTATTGTCATGAGAATAAATTCCGCAAGAGTGCCCCTTGCCTCCTGTCTCATAAATCTCTTTAACCATATCGAGAGCCTGATCAAATTCTTCGAAGTGGTAAAGAGACATTAATGTAGTCAATTTCTCTTTTGAAAATTTGTACTGTGCACCAATTTTTCCCTGGTTTTCAACCATTAAAAATTTACAATTTTCAGCTACTGTAAATCCCGCTACTTCAGCTAATTTTTGAGGTTTGCAAGCTATAGTTTCAAAAGTACGATGACCTTCCTCATCCCACATTTTTTTTTCAAGCATTATCTTCTCTTGTTCACTGCAGAGGTAGCCTCCTTCATGAATTAGAGCGTTGACCATTGCCTTATATATTGATGACTGGATAATAATATTGCCATCTGCAGAGCAGCCAGAGCCAAAGTCAGAGGTTTTTGAGATGCGAGTATTTTTTGCAGCAATCTCTATATCGGCTGACTCATCAATCACCATAGTTGAATTACCCGCTCCGACTCCATAGGCAGGTTTGCCAGAGCTATAAGCTGCCCTTACCATGGGCTGGCCTCCAGTAGCAAGTGTTAGATCACAGCTCTTCATTAAGTATTGTGTTGCTGGGACTGAGGGCACAGAAATGACCTGAAATAGATCTTCAGGCGCACCAATTTTTTTGCAAGCCTCTCTCATGAGTTCAACCATCTCTCGCGTAGTGTTTTTGGTTCTTGGATGGGGAGAAAATATGACAGCATTTCTTGCCTTTGCTGAGTAAACTCCAGTAACTGGCGGAGTGAGAGCGGGATTTGTCATGGGAATAAGAGAGGCGATAACACCTGCAGGCTTTGCGTACTTGAGAATTCCTTTTTCAGGAATTTCTTCGACTAATCCAGTACTTTTTTGCCTCAAAGCATCTCTAAGAACGCCATGAATTTTAAACCTTTTTGCTGGTCGACCGTCCCTGTCTCCTACCTTGCTCTCGTCAACACCCATTTGTGCAAGGCGGGTAAAGTTTTTTTCGTTTGAGGTGTGCCAGCCAATCGATTGACAAAGTCTATCGAGTTGATCTTGGCTATAATTCTCAATTTCAGCCATAGCAACTCTTGCTTTATTCACCATTTCATCAATCATTGCAATGGTTTCTGAGCTTAGTTCACGATTTTTAATCATCAGGTTAAGAAGTAGTTATTTTGTCGGTTACGTTTTCAAATATTTTTTTAGTGGACTGAAGACACCTTCTTGCATGCTCTTCAAAGCCTAATTCGGCAACTCTATTTTTATTAGGAAGTTCAATGCAATAATCTACTGGTGGAAGCCTCTGCAAAATGTCCGAAAAATCGATACAACCCTCACCAGGATATAATCTTGCATGCCTCGCAATATCAATCATTCCTTGGCGGTAGTCTGGAATGCCTGGCGCTACATCACATACTTGAATAAACTTAAACCATTCTGGGGGTAGATCATCCAGCTCGCTAGAATTGACTCGTGACATATGCATATAAAGCGTGTCAATTAATATTCCACCGTTGGATTGATTTGCCTTCTCTACAATGTCAACAGCTTCTTGAAGCTTTGAGAGTCTGGAAAATGTTGGAAATTCAAGTGCAACATGAAGCTCATATTTTTTTGAAATTTCACAGATTGTACTAAACTGATCAATAATAAAGTTTTGATCATCTCTTTCTGTTGTCCACGCACTTGAAATTAAATTTTTTGCTCCAAGATTTGCCCCTAGTTCAATGACGCGTTCGTATGAGGAGATGTCATGTTTAGTGGATATGCTGGCTAGCTCAATATCATTAACTTGGACTCCTGTGATTTCAAGAGCATTTCTTGTGGCCTGAATAATATCTTTTTCAATAGGAGAATATGAAAACTCTCCTCCAGTGCCCGTAGTAATCAGACGAGGACTGACCGCATCATATCCAGTTCGTGATGCAATATAAATAAGTTCAGGTATTGAGCAACCAAGAAGAGTTAAATGTCCAAGTGAATATGTTGGTGTAAACTCATTCTGAAAGTCTGCATCATTCAAAGACATATTATCTTAAATTAATATATTATAAAATTTATTTTATCATATATTTTTAAAAAAATAATAATTTAAGCTAATAAGACTTTTGAGTTAAAAATTTACCAAATAAATAGATAATAAAACTTTAATTAGACTTATATGTTGGGAGAATACTTGGCGGCATTGGGCCTTTATTGCGACCACCCATCTGCATTTGCTCCCAACCGTGAGCCAAGATTCCTACTGATCGAGATAAGCAAAATAGCCCTCGTGATAGAGGTGCAGGAAATCCAAGTTCGCAGAAAATAACTGCAGTTGCGCCATCAATATTCATGGCAATAGGTTTATTTCCACGTTGTTTTCCGATTTCTTCCTGAACTTTTTCACCAATATCTGCAAACACTCCACTAACAACATTGTTTTCAGCAGCCTCTCGCACCTTAGACATTAGTAGCGGCGCTCTTGGATCCACAGGTTTATGAAATCGATGACCAAATCCGGATACAATTTCTCCGTATTTTTCTCTCCACTTATCAAGCCCTTGGATCACAGCAATATCAATATCCTCTTTTTCCATAATCTTGGCAACATCATTATAAAGTTCTGCACATTGTTCGCCCGCACCGCCATGAACGTCTCCGAGCATATTGACCCCAGTAGCCATAACATTATTAAGTCCCACTCCGCAGGTAGCAGCCATTCTTGCGGCAGCTATTGATGGTGCTTGTGGTCCATGATCCACTCCAGAGACTAGGGCGCATTCGAGAAGACTTGCTTCTGCGTCTGAGGGAAGTTCTCCGCGCACCATTAGCCAAATCATTTGAGGAAATGTAACTTCACCTATAAGATCACTTACAGGAATTCCTCTGAGGTTGATCTTTCCAGGCTCCATATCAATAATAGAGTTTTGCCACCAACTACTCAATTCTGAATTGTCTGCTTTGTTATTCATCATTTTTCTCTATTGATAAGCAGAAACATACCCGAATTTTTCGGGAAGCCAAAGCACAATGTCTGGGAAAAGAATAAGCACCATTAATGAGGAGATCAGAACTGCCATAAATATCCATGTTTCTCTGATAATCTCTCTTAAAGGAATTTTTGTTACTGCATTAATGACAAACAGTAACATACCAAATGGAGGAGTAATCAAGCCAATCATTGTGTTAATTACGGCAATGACTCCAAAATGAATTAAGTCAATTCCAAGATCTGCACAAGCTGGAATAAACAGAGGAATAATGACTAGAATGATTGTCGTTGCCTCTAGTAATGTTCCTAAGAAAAGTAATAATAAGTTAACACAAAGGATAAAAACTAAAGGGTGAATGTCAAGGCCAACGAGATAGCTCGAGAGTTGACTTGGGATGTTTTCAGAGGCAACAATATAGTTTAGAATTAGTGCTCCTGCAATAACTAGGCCAATTGTTGCAGATGACCTTGCAGACCTGACAAAAATTTCGTATAAAGTAGAAATTTTTAAAGCTCTATAGAAAAATCCCGCAAGCAAAAGTGCATAGGTTGCTGCAACAGCAGCGGCTTCAGTAGGAGTAACGACTCCTCCGTAAATACCATAAAGAAGAATGCCGGGCATCAATAGGGCGGGGAATGCGTTAAGAGTAATCTTGGGCATTTCTCTTAAACTGACTGCCTCATCTTTAGGGAAGTTTCTGATTGTAGCTATA
>Ga0206123_10002130_pt1 | contig 17660 bp, 16 predicted proteins | sample Helgoland_Spring_2_FD_160086 | JGI IMG/M metagenome (GOLD analysis project Ga0206123, IMG submission 160086) | Pelagic subsurface seawater microbial communities from Kabeltonne, Helgoland, North Sea - Helgoland_Spring_Bloom_20160316_1 | ecosystem: Environmental > Aquatic > Marine > Epipelagic ...
CCGGCACTAAAACAGGCGCACGTAGAAATCCCGGCACGCCTGCAAGTGCTCGGTGACCACACCGGACCAGAGTTTCATCGCGTTGCTCCTTTGGCTTGAGAAGAAGCCCCACTCTAGGTCGGCGCGCGGGCCTGTTCTTGAATAAAGGCGACATCGTGCATCGGCAGCCGGGGCGCCCCCGGGGTGACGCCCAGGTAGCGTTTCAGCTCCCGGGTCATATGGCTCTGATCGGTGTAGCCGGCGGCCAGGGCGATGTCGGCCAGCGGCGCGGCGGGTGACGGGCGGCTCAGCAACGCCAGGGCCTGTTGGCTGCGGCGGATGCCCATGAACACCTTGGGCGGCACGCCGACCCACTCCAGGAAGTCGCGCTCCAGTTGCCGGCGGCTCAGGTTCAGGCGCGCCGCCAGGGCGCTCACGCTGACGCCGGGGGCGGCACGGGAAAGCAGCGCCAGGGCGCCGTCCAGGCGTCTTGGTTGGGGCGGCTGCCCGGCGAGCCACCGGGAAAGCAGCCGGTCCACGGCAAAGGCGGGGTCGGGGCGGGCGATCAATTCGGCGAGGCGCTCCGCCGACAAGCCGGCGGGCCGGGCCAGGGGTTGGGCGGTGTCAGTGAGCAAACGCCCGGGCAGGGGTAGGAAATGGCGGCTCTGGCCGGGCTGGAAGCGGATACCGAAATAGACACAGCCGGGCTCCACCGGCACGTCCGATGGCCGGGTGCTGGTGCCGAACGCCTGCCAGGCGCCATCGCCGTCGCGCAGGCGCAGCACCAGGTCCACGCAGCCGTCCGGCAGCACCCGGTGGCGGTCGCCGCCGCCGTCGCGGCTCAGCCAGTAATGGCTGACCAGCCCGCGCAGGGCCGGCGCCGGCGGGTAGCAGTGCAGAGTCTGGGCCGCGAAGGTGGTGTCCATGGGCATAGTGGAGCACACCCCGCGGCGGCCGTCACCGGGGTCAGTCCGCGTCGGCGCCGACCCGCGCCGCGCCGATGCCGCGCGGGTCGCTGGCGGCGGTCACGCTGTTGTCCTCGTGCCGCCAGAGAATCGCCTGCATGTTGCCGTACTCGCGGTCCACGGAGACCACGTCGTGGCCGCGCAGGCGCAGGCTTTTCGCCGCTTCGGTGTCGAGGAAGGCGGGTTCCGCCTGAACCTGATCGGGCAGGAACTGGTGGTGAAAGCGTACCCGGCTCACCCAGTCGTCCACCGGGGCGTCATTGGCCGCCTCGAGCACACCCAGCATCACCATGGTGATGATACGGCTGCCGCCGGGCGTGCCGAGAATCGCCACCCGGTCGTCGAACTCCACGAAGGTGGGCGTCATCGAGGACAACGGCCGCTTGCCCGGCGCCACCGCGTTGGCCTTGCTGCCCACCAGGCCATAGGCGTTGGGGCTGCCCGGCTTGGCGGAGAAATCGTCCATCTCGTTATTGAGGATCACGCCGGTGCCGGCGGGCATGAAGCCGCTGCCGAACGGCAGGTTGATACTGAGCGTGGCGGCCACCCGGTTGCCGGCCCCGTCGAGCACCGAAAAGTGGGTGGTATGGAAGCCTTCGCCGGTGGCCACGGGCTCGCCCAGCTCGCTGCTGGGGGTGGCCTTATCCAGCTTTATGGAGGCGGCCCGCTGCTCGGCGTAGGATTTACTCAACAGGTTATCCACAGGTATGGAAACAAAATCCGGGTCGCCCATATAGCGGCCCCGATCCTGATAGGCGCGCCGCCAAGCTTCCACGGTGAGGTGAGGAAGTAAGTCTTCACTAATCTCGCCGCCATTGAATTCATTGAGAATGTTCAACGCTTCCAGCATCACCAGCCCGCCGGCGGACGGCGGTGGGGCGGTGACGATGCGGGCGCCTCGGTAGTGGCCGACCACCGGTGCCCGCTCCTTGACCCGATAGTTGTTCAGGTCCTGTTTTGTCCAGATGCCGCCGGCCTCGCGCACTCCGCGTACCAGTTTTTCCGCCACCGGACCCTGGTAAAAACCGTCTCGCCCCTGCTCGGCCAGGGCCTCCAGAACCCGGGCCAGATCCGGCTGCCGGATCAGGGTGCCGTTGGCCGGTATTTCGCCGTCATCCAGGAACACCGAGGCGGCGGTGGGGTAGCGGTTGAGCACGTCCTGGCGGTACCCGGCCAGCGCCCGGTAGTGGTCTTCCACCTCGAAACCCTGGCGCGCCAGCTTAATGGCCGGCGCCAGCGTGGTTTTCAGGGGCAGCTCGCCGTAGTGTTCGGCGAGGTAGGCGAAGGCCGCCGCCTGGCCTGGAATGCCCGCCGCCAGGGCGCCGTTGACGGCGCGGTCGCGCACCACCTGGCCGTCCTGGTCCTGGTACATGTCCTCGGTGGCCGCCGCCGGCGCCGTCTCGCGGGCGTCCAGCATGGTCTGCAGGTCGTCCTTTTCGCGGTGCAGCAGCCAGAAACCGCCGCCGCCCATGCCGGCGGAATAGGGCTCCACCACCGACAGCGCCGCCGCCACGGCCACCGCCGCGTCGTAGGCGTTACCGCCCTGCTCGAGCATCTGGAAGCCGGCGTCGGTGGCCAGCGGGTGGGCACTGGCGATCGCCGCCTTGCCCGGTCCGGCGGCCTGGGCGGTGACGGCGAACAGCAACAAAAGCGGGAAAAACCAGCGCATGGCGGCCTCCTTCTGGCGAACGGGGTATCAGGGGCGAGAAACGGTCAGCCGCCCCGCTGCTGCTTCTTCAGGTCCAGCGCTTCCACCACATGGGGCGGCACGAAATTGCGCACATCGCCGTCGAGCAGCGCGATCTCGCGGACCAGGGAGCTGGAGATAAAGGACAAATGCTCGGCCGGCGTCAGGAACACGGTTTCCAGTTCCGGGGCCAGCTGGCGGTTCATGTTGGCGAGCTGGAATTCGTATTCGAAGTCGCTCACCGCGCGCAGGCCGCGCAGCAGGATATTGGCTTCCTGGTCCCGGCAGAAATGGGCCAGCAGCTTGGAAAAGCCGGTCACCTTGACGTTGTCCAGATGGCCGATGCTGTCTTCGACCAGCTTGACCCGCTCGTTCAGGGAGAACAGCGGGCCCTTCTTCTCGCTGGCCGCGATGGCCACCACCACCTCGTCGAACATACTGGCGGCCCGTTCGATCAGGTCCTTATGGCCGTTGGTGATGGGGTCGAAGGTGCCCGGATAAACAACACGGTTGGTCATGCTCGGCTCGCTTTCTCCAGAGATCGGGCGCCAAGCATAACGCAACTCGGTTTACGATTCAGGCCCGCAGCCGCTCCGCCAGGGCGGTGGCGTTGCGGGCGCTCAACCCGTAGATGCTCAACTGAGGGTTCACCCCCAGGCTGGTGGGGAACACCGAGCCGTCGAACACATACAGATTCTCCAGATGGCGGTAGCGCCCCTGGGCGTCCACCAGACCGCGGTCCTTGTCGCCCATGGGGCAACCGCCCATCACATGGGCGCTGCCCAGCGGCACGTCCAGGGCCTGGTAGCTGAGGTCCGCCATGGCCTCGCGGGCCTGCGCCCAGCTGGTATAGAACGGCGCGCGGATGTGGCCGGGCCGCACCGCCCGGGCACCGGCGGCGAACTGCATTTCCACCTGGCTGTACAGGCTGCGGCGGGCGCCGTCGAGCAGATAGTCGGTGACCGGGTAATCGAGTACCGGCTCGCCGTTGTCGCGCAGTTCCACGGTGCCGCCGGGGCTCTCTTCGTGGAAGCCGTCGCGCATCAGGGCGATGGAGGCGGCGGTGTTGGGCAGCGCGGTGATGTGCTCGCGGGCCTGCTCGCCGAAGCCGCCCAGCAGCGCCCCGGTGAGGCCGGGGTGCAGCGGCATCATCTCCAGCTTGTAGCCGATCGGGCCGTCGACGCCGCCGGTGAAGGTGAACTGGTCCGAGTGCAGCGACTGGGGCGCGCCGTAGTAGGGGGCGATCTCCCGGTCGTAGCGGCCGAAGGCGAAGCTGGTGACGTGCAGGAAGGTGCGCTTGCCCACCCGGCCGTCCGGGTCCGGCACCTCCGAGCGCAGCAGCAGCGCCGGGGTCTGGATGCCGCCGCCGGCGGCGATGATGGTGGGCGCTTTCAGGGTCACGGTGGCGCCGGTGGGGTTGCGGTCGTGGTTCAGGGGCGTCACCTGCACGGCGCTCACCCGGGTGCCGTCGTGCACCAGCTTGTCGGCGCGGGCGCTGTGGATCAGGGTGGCGCCGGCCTCCATGGCGGCGGGCAGCGTGGTCACCAGCATCGACTGCTTGGCGTTGGTGGGGCAGCCCATGCCGCAGTAGCCGATATTCCAGCAGCCGCGCACGTTTCTCGGAATCACCGACCAGTCCCAGCCGAGTTTTTCGCAGCCGCGTTTGATCACGTCGTTGTTGGCGTTGGCGGGCATCGCCCAGGGCTCGATACCGAGCTGCTTTTCCATGCGCTGGAAATAGGGGTCCAGGTCCGCGCGGCTGGTGTTGTCGACGCCGAAGCGCTCGCGCCAGTGGTTGAGGGTTTCCTTGGGCGTGCGGAAGCTGGAGGTCCAGTTGACCACCGTGGTGCCGCCCACGGTGCGGCCCTGCAGAATGGTGATGGCGCCGTCCTTGGTGGCGCGCATGGCGCCCTCCTGGTACAGCTGCCGGTAGGCGTCGCCTTCATTGAGATTGAAATCCCGGGAGCTGGTGAGGCGCCCGGCCTCCACCAGGATCACCTTGAGGCCGGCGGCGCTGAGTATTTCCGCGCTCACCCCGCCGCCGGCGCCGGTGCCGATGATCACCACATCGGCCTCCAGGGTGCGGTCGTCGCTGACGGTGGCGCCGTCGATCAGGTTCCATTTTTCCCTGGCGTTGTCCCAGGGGTCGGCGATGTTCTGAATCTTAAGTGTGGACAGGTCCTGCATGACCCGGCTCCTTATTGTTTTGGGGTGGGTACAGGCGCTATGCGGCGTTGGATCCGGTCACCGGCGGGCCGGGGTATCCCGTGGTCAGCGCCGCTTCCGGAGTGACGTACCAGGCCATCATGATCGGCTGGGTCAGGCCTTTGAAGGCGAGCTTGGGGAAGCCGCTGTCATTGCTGGCCCAGTGGGCGAGCGTGTCGCGCAGTTGCGCGTCGCTCTGCTCCTCGAAGTGCGCCCAGGTGCCGGTGATCCACCAGCGCGCGGCGCCCAGTTGCATCAGATCCAGAAGCTGGAACAGCTGACCGCGCTGGCCGTCGGTGCCGCCCTGCAGCAGACGGTCGAAAGCCTGCAGCGCCTGGTCCGGTCCGGCGCCGTCCACCGCTTCCAGGCCGCCGCCGAGCAGCGGCGACATCAGCGGCCGCAGCAGGGTGACGTCCTTATCGCGAAGGTGTTTGAAGCCGGTGGCGGGACCCGGGTCCGAGCTGCACCCGGTAAGCAGTGTGCTGGCGCCGGCGCCGACGGCCAGTGCCGCCCCGCCCCAGGCGCTGAGTTTCAGAAAACCACGGCGGTCGACGCCGGAGCCTGGCATGTTGTCCTGGTCCATTTTAGGGATCCTCGGCTGGCCTGTTTCTTGTTGTTGGCTGGCGGACCCGCCCCGCCCAGGGGCGGGACCGGTTATTTCAACATGGCTTACTTGAGCATGAATTTGTAGATGAACTTATGCATCCCGCGTCCGTAGGGCGGCAGAATGTGTTTGGTGGCGTTCATCTTGCCCTTCTTGTACACGCCCTTGGCCTTGGAGAAGGTGAGGAAGCCTTCCGGGCCGTGGTAGTGACCCATGCCGGAGGGACCCACCCCGCCGAACGGCATGTCGTCCACGCCCACCTGGGTGATGGTGTCGTTCAGGCACACACCGCCGGAGTGGGTGTGGTGCAGCACGTGCTCGCCGTTGCGGGCGTTCCAGTCGAAATAGTAAAGCGCCAGCGGGCGTGGCCGGTCGTTGACGTAATCAATGGCGTCGTCGAGGGTCTTGTAGGGCACCACCAGCATCAGCGGGCCGAAGATTTCGTCCTCGGCGATCTTCATGTCGTCGGTGACATTGAGCACCAGGGTGTGCGGGATCTTGCGGCTGCCGTCCAGGTTCTCGTCCGCCGGGTTGATGGTGATCACCTCGGCGCCTTTTTCACGGGCGTCGTCCAGATAGCCGTTCAGGCGGCGGTACTGGCGCTCGTTGATGATGCTGGTGAAGTCCGGGTTGTCGCGCAGCGTCGGGTAGAGCTCGGTGACCTGGGCTTTCCAGGCGTCGACGAATTCCCGCACCCGGTGTTCCGGCACCATGATGTAGTCCGGCGCCACGCAGGTCTGGCCGCTGTTCAGGCATTTGCCGAAGGCGATGCGTTCCACCGCGTCCTTCATCGGGAAATCCTCGCCGATGATGCAGGGGCTCTTGCCGCCCAGCTCCAGGGTCACCGGGGTCAGGTTCTCCGCCGCGGCGCGCATGATGTGCTTGCCCACGGTGGTGGAGCCGGTGAACAGCAGGTGGTCGAACGGCAGGCTGGAGAACGCCGCCGCCACGTCCACTTCACCGTTGACCACGGCCACGTGGTCCTCGGCGAAGGTCTTGCCGATCAGTTCCTCGAGCAGTTCGCCGGTGCGCGGCGTGGATTCGCTCATCTTGATCATCACCCGGTTGCCGGCGGCCAGCGCCGCCAGCATCGGGCCGATGGCCAGGTACAGCGGGTAGTTCCAGGGCACGATAATGCCCACCACGCCCAGCGGCTGGTATTCCACCCACACCTTGCCGGGCCATTGGGCGGCGCCGACCTTGCGCTTGGAGGGTTTCATCCATTTGCGCAGATGCTTGGCGTGGTACTTGATGCCTTCCACGCTGGTGAGCATCTCCGCCAGCTTGGTCTCGTCGGCGGAGCGGTTGCCGAAGTCGGCGTTCAGCGCCTCCACCCAGGCGTCCATGTTGTCCAGCAGCATCGGCTTGAGCTGCTGAATATGCTCGTGGCGCTGCTCGGCGGTGGGGTAGGGCTGGCGGCGGTACGCCGCTTTCTGGGCGGCGAAAATGCGCTTCATGCGCTCGATCTGCGCATGCTCGGTTTGGAGTTCTTTGATCTCGGCGACCATAATGCGCCTCCCTGGGCGTTTGTTTATTAGACTGTCCTCGATTTTTAGAGTAATTACTCTAGGAGTCAACAGACTGTTTCATCGTCCCCGCAGTACGCTTTGATTTGGCCCGTTATGACCGACACGAAAACGCGCATCCTGGATACCGCCCTGAACCTGTTCAACCGCGCCGGCGAGCGCAACGTCACCACCAACCACATCGCCGAGGGTCTGGGCATCAGCCCGGGCAACCTCTACTACCACTACCGCAACAAGGCGGCGATCGTGGCGGCGCTGTTCGAACGCTACCAGGAGCAGATCCGCGATCTGCTGACGGTGCCGGAAGGGCCGCTCACCTGGCAGGACAAGATGCGCTATTTCGAGGGCATCCTGGAGTCCATGTGGCAGGCCCGCTTCCTGCACCGGGACCTGGCCCACTTTCTCCACCAGGACGCGGAGCTGCGCCGGCGCTACAAGGTGTTCGTCCAGGACAGCCTGGAGCGCGGCCTGGTGATCTACCGCAGCCTGCGCGACAGCGGTCTGATCGAGGCCAGCGACGAAGAGCTGCGCGGCCTGCTGGTCAACACCTGGGTGCTGGCGGCGTCGTGGCCCGGTTTCACCCACGGCCTGAACCCGGACGCCACCGGCGACGAGGCGCTGGACCGCACCCTGCTGCGCCAGGGCATCTACCAGATTATCTGTCTGGAGGCGCCCTACCTGCGCGGCGAGGCGCTTGATCATCTGGACGCCATGAAGCAGGAGTTCCGCACCGGCGACACCACCATGGACCTGCTGTTCGCGGCGGCGGAGGCGCCACCGGCGCGGCGCGCATGACGGCGTCGGTCACCGCTTTGGCCCGGCCCCGCTCGGCGCTGGCCTGGCTGGCGCTGGCGGCGGGGGTGCTGGCGCCGCTGCCCGGTGCCGGCGTGGTGGGCGCCGCCGCCGTGTTCGCGGCCATCGTGCTGGGCTGGCGCGACCTGCGCCGGATGGCGCGGGCGATCTTTATGCTGGTTGTCGTCGCCGCCGTGCTGGCCCTGCCGGACGGCCCGGCGGTGCTGATCGATGCCGCCGACGCCATGACCCGGCTGACCGCGCTGATTCTCACCGTGATGTTGCTGTCCTCGGTGCTGGGCCGCTTTCCGGATCTGGGCCGGATCTCCGGCAGCCTGTTCGCGGGCCGGCCTCTGGGCCGCTACTTCAGCCTTTCCCTGGGCACGGCCTTCCTGTCGGTGCCGTTGAATTTCGGCTCGGTGGGCGTGGTGGGCGCCCTGGTGGGCGGCCGCATCAGCGAGCGCGGCGATTCCGCCGTCACCCGCAACGCCGCCCGCGCCACCCTGCGCGGCTTCGGCGCCTCGCCGATCTGCTCGCCGTTGTCGATTTCGGTGGTGGTGACCCTCACCTTCCTGCCCGACCTGCCGGGCTGGCAGCTGATCGCCTGCAGCCTGCCGCTGGCGTTGCTGTACCTGCTGGGCGGCGCGCTTCTGCGGGACCCGGAGCCGGCCGCCGCCGACGGTGAGCCGGTACCGTCCACGGGATGGGCGCCCTGGCTGCGGTTCGCCGCGGTGATCGCCGCTATCTGCGCGGCCACCTTCGGATTGAGCGGTCTCGCCGGGCTCAGCTATTCCCGGGCGGTGACCCTGAGCTGTCTGGCCACCGTGGTGCTGGGGCTGCTGGTGGAGCGCTGGCGGGGGCACCGCCCGTCGTTGCCGTCCCTGGCGCCGGTCACCAACGAGCTGGTGATCGTCGGCGGCTCCGCCTTCCTGGGGGCGCTGGTGAGCACCTTCGCGGCGCGCGGGCTGGGCGCGGATTTCGTGCTGCCGGTCTGGGGGTATCCGCTGGCCGCCCTGCTGGTGCCCTGGCTGTTTTTCGTCGCCGGGCTGGTCGGCTTCAACCCGATTGTCACCGGCGCCCTGGTGGGCGGCGTGCTGGCGCCGATCTGGCCGCAGGGCGCGGCCCTGGGCCTGGCGCTGGCGATGGTGTGCGGCTGGGGCGTGACCATCGCCGGCACGCCCTATTCCGCCAATGCCCTGTTGCTCGAGCGCCTCACCGGCTATCCGGCGCGGGTCGGCGCGCTGCGCTGGAACTGGCCGCTGTCGGCGGCGGCGCTGCTGGTGGCCGGCGGGCTGGGCGCCCTGCTGACCCTGCTGTTGGCGCCGGCGGGCTAGACCGGCAGAAAGCCGCTGGCGAACGCCGCCAGCCGCTGCTCCAGCCAGAATTCGGGGTGCCGGGGACGGCCGCCGACAAAGCCCACATGGCCGCCGCCGGAAGAGAGTTCCAGGGTGACGCCGGGGCCCAGCTCGCCAAGGGCCGGCAGCATCGCCGGGGTCATGAAGGGGTCGTCCTCGGCCTGGATCATCAGGGTCGGGGTGCGGATCGCCCGAAGGCGCGGCCCGGCGGAGGCTTCGGCGTAGTAGTGGGCGGCACCGCGAAAACCGTAGAGCGGTGCGATCACCCGTTCGTCGAAGGTCCAGAACGACCGGATGCCGCGCAGGTTGAGCGCCGCCAGCCGCTTCGCCTGGGCCGGATCGACCCGCTCCAGGTGCCGCCGCTGCCGTTTCAGCGTGGCCAGCAGATTGGTGATCAGGTGGCGCCGGTAGATCCGCGACAGGCCCTGGTCCATGCGGTTGGCGCACAGATCCAGGCGCAGCGGGCTGCACACCGCCACCGCCGCGCTCAGTGAACCGTCGTCCGCCCGCGCCAGCCAGTTGAGCACGCGGCTGCCGCCCAGGGACACGCCCATGGCGATCAGCGGGCCGTGCCGGTCGCGCTGGCGCAGCGCCTGGATCACCGCGTCCAGGTCCTCGATCTCGCCGGCGTGGGCGCACAGGGCGGTGTCGTTGGGCGCCGCCGCGCCGCGCGAGTTCATCGCCACCGAGGTGATCCCCAGCGCCGCCAGCCGCGCCTGGGTGCCGCGAATATAATGGGAGTCGCTGCAACCGGACAGGCCGTGCAGCAGCAACACTCTCAAGGCGCCGGTTTCCGGCGCCGGCCCGGCCCAGTCCAGCAGCAGATGGTCGCCGTCCGCCAGCGGCAGGGTTTCCCGGCGCCGGCTGAGCGGCTCGGGGCGCCGGAAGAAGGTCGACCACATTGTCTGCAGGTGCGCCGAGCGCAGCCAGGCTGGCGGCTGGAAGGCGGCCGGAATGATTTCGCCCATGGGTTGGGAGTCTCTGTCCAGTGAATCAACGGCCGCCTATGTTAGCCTTTCACGCCTGCTTCGTCCCCGCTGACCAGGACCGAAACCCATGAGCCGTCGCTTCTTTGATCCGCAACGTTTCCAGGCCGGCCACGCCGCCGAGCTGGGCCCGCACGCCAGCCATCATATCGGCAAGGTGCTGCGCATGCGTCCCGGCGACCCCCTGACCCTGTTCAACGGCGAAGGCGGTGAATGGTCCGCCACCCTGGAAGCGGTGGACAAAAAAACCGTCACCGTGCTGCCGCACACCTTCGTCGACATCGACCGCGCCGCGCCCCGCCCGGTGACCCTGGGTCTGCCGCTGATCAAAGGGGACCGCATGGACTTCGCGATTCAGAAAGCGGTGGAAATGGGCGCGGCGGCGATCCGGGTACTGGAGAGTGAGCGCACCGAAGTGCGGCTCAAGGGCGACCGTGAAAACAAGAAGCTGGAGCACTGGCGGCAGGTGGCGATCAGCGCCTGCGAACAGTGCGGCCTGAACCGGCCACCGGCGGTGGACGGCGTGCTGCCGCTGAACACCTTCATGGATCAGGCACAGGGACTGAAGCTGATAGCCCACCCCGGCGAGGGTCCGCTTGATGCCGGCGCGGTGCGCGACGCCACCGACATCGCCTTGCTCACCGGCCCGGAAGGCGGCTTCTCCGACGACGAACTGGCGGCCGCCCGAGCGGCGGGCTTCGTCGGCTTCGCCCTTGGCGAACGGGTGCTGCGCGCCGAAACCGCGCCGGTGGCCTTGCTCGCGTCCTTGTGGACGTTGATGGCCTGATCGCCGAAGGACAACAAGACCGATACAAAATATCGCGGTGAGCGGCGGTACCCTCTTGCTCTGAACATCAGATTATCTGATCGCCACTCTTACCAGACGAATAATAATCATGAGCAAGTTTATTGTGTCGCTCGCCGGCCTGGCGCTGTTACTCAGCGCCTGCGGTGGTGGTGGCTCCAACAGTGAGCCACCAGCCCCGGATGCCGCGCGGCAGCCGTCCCCCAGTGTCCCTGAACAACCGGAACAACCGGAAGTGATTCCGGTGGATTGCCACAAGACCAGCTGGGTAGCGGGTACCACCGAACTCTGTGACGGCACGCTTATCTACCGCGACTATATTTACGATGACTACGGCGCCGATGTCGGGTTGGTGGGACTGTCGCCGTTGACGGTGGCCAATCTGATATCGCGGGGCGGAGGCCTGTTTAACCCGGTGGCCAATACGCCAGGCCTGCTTTCGCCCACGGCCGGTGACCAGCGTTATCCCAGCGGGATGGAAAACACCGCCGATCTGGTTTCGCTGGCGTTGTCCCTCGATGGCGATGAGCTGGCGGTACGCTTCGAGCTGAATACGCTCTACGGCGATGACGACAGCATCGCCGCCATCGCCATCGATACCGACAATAATCGCGGCACCGGCGGGGGCGTCTGGCCCGGCCTGGGGATTCGTAGTGACGGCTGGGACGTCATCCACACCTTTAGGGAAGGCGACCCGATCAATAACGTGATCGAGGGGCGGATCCCCGCCCCGGAAAGTGACGAATGGCGCGTGCAGGCCGTGGTGGCCCAGAGCGATGGCACGGTCATGAATGTCGCGTTCCGGGGGCCCGGTGAGCTGGCCCGCGCCGCGTCCGTTCCGGAACAAATACTCCCCGACTCCGGCAATTTCTGGGAAGACCGCCAGGCCCGCGCCCTGGGTGACGGTGACATCTCCCTGTTTGGAAAAGTGGTGTCGCGCGACGATCTGGAAAGCCGGGTGACCCGCCCGGCGGATCCGGTCACCGGTTTCCAGCAGCGTGTCTACACGTCCGACTACACCCTGCCGCCCGGCGAAGGGGTGTCCCTGCGCGGCGTTCCCGGCCGCCAGGGCGACACCGGCCTGCCCTGCGATCAGTACTTCCACTATTTAGGGAAGTACCAGCCCTACGGCGTCTATGTGCCGGAGGCGCCCGGGCCCCATGAGCTGCAGCTGGTGCTGCATGGCTGCGAAGCCAACCACGCCAGCCAGATCAACCAGCCGAATTTCCAGGCCGCCTTCGGCGACGCCCATAACCGGATACTCGCCGCGCCCCTGGGCCGAGGCCCTCGCGGCTTCTATACCGGCCTGTCGGAACGGGACGTCCTGGACGTGCGAGCGGACGTGCAGGCGCATTATGAAATCGACGAGCGCCGGGTGCAGGTGAGCGGTTACTCCATGGGGGGCTACGGCACTCTGCGCCTGGCGTCGTTGTATCCCCAGGATTATGCGGCGGGCGTGAACTGGGTTGGGTTCACCGGCAGCCTGCTGAACCTGCCGCTTGAGAGAACCCTGTTGGGTTCCCTGGCGGCCCTCACCGGCATTGAGCTGCTTGATGTTCCATTGAGTGTCTTCCAGGAGCTTCAGCAACAGTTCAGCATCGGCGCCGAAGACAATGTTCTGGATTACCTCGGCAATCTTGAACACATACCCATGGCCAATGCCTACAGCGCGGCCGATGAACTGGTGCATGTCACCACGGCCCTGGCGCTTCAGGAAAAATTCGTCGCCGGGGACTCGGACTATGTCTTCTATCTGCACCTGCCGGCGGAGCATCTGACCTACATTCTTTTGGATGAATGGCAAAAAATGGCGGACTACAGCGCCGACCGCGCCGCCGTCAGCCAGCCCGCCACCGTGGAGTACTATTACGACCCGGCGCAGGCTTATCCGGAATACGGCATCGACCATAACCGGGCCTACTGGGTGAGTAATATCACCAACCGCTCGACCAGCCCCAGCCGCATCTCCCTGTACAGCGACGGCTGCGGTACACCGCGCACCGACGCCGATTTCGATACAGGCCTGGGTGCTTACCCGGTGCCCTGGGCCAGCACGCAGCGGACGCTCACCCGGGACGCGGACTTACCGGGCGGCAATACGTTGTCCGGGTCTCTGGAAAACATCCATCACCTGACGGTGGATGTGTCCGACAGCTGCTTGCCCGGCGCCATTGATCTGGATATCAACAGCGACGGCAACGCTACCCTGGAATTCAGCGACGGCAGATCGGTGGATCTGGTTGAGGGCAGAAACCGGATGTTTCTGAACCCGCGATAATCGGCGCACACGGTCGCCATGCGAATGCCCTGGCCGGAGCCTCGGAACAGGGCATCAGCTGCACCAAAATACATCTAAATTTACCTGTTTAATTACCTGGAAAAAGACACACCGTCTTGCAAGTCCGCGTCGTCTAAGCCTTTCCAAACTCTGGCATGTTTCTTGATGTATTTGCTTCGGGCGTTTCCGATCCTCTGCCCGGGCGCCCGCTTTTTGTTGTGTTTTACGGCCTCCTTCATGGGGTGCCTTGTCTTGATTCTGCCTGAGGAATGTTCATGTTTGATCCCAAATTACTGGTGGGCTCCGCGGTGCTCGCGGCGCTGCTTAGCGGTTGCGGCGGCTCATCCTCTTCGTCCGACGATGCGGGCACACCGCCGTCCGGTGGCGACGATGGCGTCGCGTTTTCGTTTGTTGAATCGACCGTCGCCGATCTGCATACCTCTCTGGAAACCGGTGGCGTTACCTGTGAGGAAGTGGTTCAGGGTTACATTGACCGTATCGAAGCCTATGACGACACCGGCTCCACCACCGAACTGAACAGCGTGGTGGCGATCAACCCGGAGGCGATCATCGACGCCCGGGAAAAGGATCTCAACTTCGCGGTCACCGGCATTGATGGCCCGCTGTACTGCGTGCCGATTCTGCCCAAGGACAACTTCAATACGGAGCAGATGCCCACCTCCGGTGGTGCGCTGGCGTTCCAGTACAATCAGCCCACCCGGGACGCCTACACGGTGCGCCGGATGCGCGAGGCCGGCGCCATTGTGCTGGGCAAGGCGAACATGGATGAATTCGCGTTCGGTTTCCGTGGCGAAAGCTCGGTGCGCGGCCTGGTCAAAAACCCCTACGATCTGACCAAGGGCTCCGGCGGCTCGTCCACCGGCACCGGCACCGCCATCGCCGCCAGCCTGGCCCTGCTGGGTACCGGCAGCGACACCGGCGGTTCCGTGCGCGTGCCCTCCAGCTTGAACGGTCTGGTCGGCATTCGTCCCAGCCTGCGCCTGGTAAGCCTGGACGGCATCATGCCGCTGGCCACCTGGCAGGACACCGGCGGGCCCATGTGCCGTACCGTGGAAGACTGTGCGTTGTTGATGGACGCCATGGTCGGCTTCGACACCTCACCGGCCAGCAACCAGCGGGTCAGCTTTGAAATCGACGCCCGCCTGATCAACAACGAAGAGGAATATGAGCAGGTTACCGGCGTACCGGAAACCTACACCGAATTCCTCGACGCCGACGGTCTGGACGGCGCGCGCATCGGCGTGGTCCGTGATCTTTTCGGCACCAACGACAGCGTGCTGGCGGTGATGGATCAGGCGATCGCCAACATGGAAGCCGCCGGCGCCGTGGTGGAAGACGTGACCATCGACGACCTCGGCACCATCCTCGGCGACTACCAGTCCATGTCCAGCTACGAATTCCGCCACGACCTGGAGGAATACCTCAACAGCTGGCCGAACACCATGGACGGCCACATCCTCGATTATGACGAGCTGGTCGCCAGCGGCGGCTACCTGGACAGCTACAAGGCCTCTCTTGAGTATCGGGGTGGGATCGACCTGGATAACCTGACCGACGAGCAACGGGTGGTGTACGAAAAGAACACCATCGAACGGCCGGTGTTCGTACGCGAACGTTTGATGCGGGCGTTGGACAACCTGGACGTGGACGGCAACTCGCTGGGCGAAGCCTACGATGTGCTGCTCTACCCGGCCATCACCGGCCTCGCCGGCGACCTGGGCGGCAGCCCTTCCGCCGGCAGCAACAACCGTCTGAGCCCGTTCTCGCTGTTCCCGGCGCTGGTCATGCCGGCCGGCATGGCGGAAGACCTGGAGCCGGCCATGCCGGTGGGCATGGAGATGCTGGGCCGCGAGTTTGATGAGGAGACCCTGATCAAGCTGGCGTACGCCTATCAGGAGCAGTTCCAGCCGCGGGTGGCGCCGACGTTCACACCGGAGCTGTAACCCAAGAATTGTGCGAGCTTGCCTTGCAAGCGAAAGGGTGGCTTTAGCCACCCGGCAGGATTCCAGAGAGCTTGTTGGTGCCGTTAGAAAGAGCTCTGGCATCCTGCCGGTAGCTCCGCTACCTTTCGCGGGCTGGGCCCGCTCGCACAAGGCCCGTTCCCGCCAGCCTCTTCACTCTTTCTGCTGCTTTTCCATCATGTCGGCCTGGATAATCTCGATCCAGTAGCCGTCCGGGTCTTTGATGAAGGCGAGGCCTTTCATCTTGCCGTCATCCGGTTTTTTCACGAACGGGACGCCAAGTTTTTCGAACCGTTGTGAGGCGGCGTACACGTCGGGGACGGTGACACCGATATGGCCGAAGCCCTGGGGTTCGTCGTTGCCGTTGTGGTACTGGAAGTCCGGGTCGTCCTCGCTGCCCCAGTTGTGGGTCAGTTCCAGCATGGCTTCGCGGCCGAAGGTGTAGGTAAGCCGCTTGGCGTCATCCTCGGGTACCCGCATGGCTTCGTCGTCATCCAGATAGGCGAGGAAAAAGAGACTGAACTTCATCTCGGGGAAATCCAGTTTACGCACCAGGCGCATGCCCAGCACCCGGGTGTAGAAGTCCAGGCTGACTTTCGGATCCTTGATCCGCAGCATGGTCTGGTTGAACAGATAACGCTGGGTTTCCGCGTCGGGTTGCTGACAAAGACCTTCGGCGTTTTCAAAATGACGTGGCATGGAACATTACCTTTCTATCAGGGCGCGGTGGCGTCGATCTTCTTGAGAATTTTCTGCAGGCCGGCGACGGTGCCGCCCACGTCGCTGAGGTTGGAAGGCAGCAACAGGGTGGTGGATTCCTTGGCCAGTTTTTCGAACGCGGCCACATACTGCTCGGCGATGCGCAGGCTCACCGCTTCGTCGCCGCCGTCTTCCTTGACCGCCAGGGCCACTTCACGCAGACCGGTGGCGGTGGCCTGGGCCAGCAGCTCGATCTGACGGGCACGGCCTTCCGCTTCGTTGATCTGCTTGAGCTTCTCACCTTCGGAAATGTTGATCATTTCCTGCTTCTCACCCTCGGAGCGGTTGATGGCCGCCTGGCGGTCACCTTCGGACCGGTTGATCGCGGCTTGCCGGTCGCCCTCGGATTCCGCCACCACCGCACGGCGCTCCCGCTCGGCGCGCACCTGTTTCTCCATGGCGTCCTTGATCGAGGCCGGCAGGTTGATGTCCGCCACTTCGTAACGCAACACTTTGACGCCCCAGGGCTGGGCGGCCTCGTCCACGGCCTTGACCACTTCCATGTTGATCTCGCCGCGTTCCTCGAAGGTCTTGTCCAGGTCGATCTTGCCGATCACCGAACGCAGGGTGGTCTGCGCCAGTTGCTGCGACGCCATCACGTAGTCGTCGACGCCGTAGCTGGCCGCCTTGGCGTCCACCACCTGCAGATACATCACGCCGTCCACGGACACTTCGATATTGTCCTTGGTGATACAGCTCTGGCGCGGCACGTCGCGGACGATTTCCTTGAGCGAGTGACGGTAGGCGACGCGGTCGATAAAGGGCATCAGGATGTGCAGGCCGGCCTCCAGGGAGGTGCGGTACTTGCCGAGCCGTTCCACCACGTAAATTTGCCGTTGCGGCACGATGCGTACCGTCATGAACAGCAGCGTGATCACCGCCAGCGCGAGCAGAGCGGGAATAATGAGTCCCATCATTGTTCAGAGTCCTTTTCTTGGTCCGTGGAAGAAGTATCGGACCAGGCCTGAACCGTGAGCCAGAGTCCTTCGTGTTTGCTGATGCGTACCATCTGGCCGGCTTTCAAAGGCTGGTCCGATTGCGCCTGCCAGCGGGCGCCCCGGTAGCGCACCGAGCCGACACCGTCGACGAAGTCCGCCTCCACGGTGGCACGCCCGCCCACCAGGCCGGCGCTGTCGTCGCTGGTGCGGCCCTGGGTCTCCTTGCCGAACAGCCAGTCGCGCAGGAAGCGCCGGGCGCCGGCCAGCAGCGCCAGGCTGAGCACCGCGAACAGGGTGATTTCCCAGGTGAGGTCGTTAATCAGGCCGAAGTAGGCCAGGCCGCCGACGATCACCGCCGCCAGCCCGAGGAAAATCAGGACCAGACCGGAGACCACGAACTCGCCGATGATCAGGATCAGCCCGAAAATAATCCAATAGCTGTATTCCGGCATGCTTCATCGCCCCGCAGTGTTTGATTGGCCGCCAACAGTAGCACCTTTAGACGTCAGTGGGCGTGTCCGCCCGGCCCGTGCACGTGGCCGTGGGCTTTTTCGTCCGCGTCTGCGTCACGGACATCGATCACTTCCAGTTCGAAACGCAGGGGACGCCCGGCGAACGGGTGGTTGGCGTCCACGTCCACGGTTTTCAGGCCCACCTTGAGCACCGTCACCATGCGCGGGCCCTGCTCGGTCTGCACCCGCACGATCTTGCCGGGTTTCAGTTTGCCGGCGTGCTTGAGGTACTTGGCGGACAGGCGCTGGCGCAGCGACTCGTCGCGGCGGCCGTAGGCCTGCTCCGG
>Ga0206123_10002131_pt1 | contig 17653 bp, 17 predicted proteins | sample Helgoland_Spring_2_FD_160086 | JGI IMG/M metagenome (GOLD analysis project Ga0206123, IMG submission 160086) | Pelagic subsurface seawater microbial communities from Kabeltonne, Helgoland, North Sea - Helgoland_Spring_Bloom_20160316_1 | ecosystem: Environmental > Aquatic > Marine > Epipelagic ...
GTTTCTTGTGTTGTTGTTGCAGGTATGGGTCTTGGAAGGCTCTTGTCTGCTTTTGGCGCACCTACTTTCGGATTAGGCGCAGAAGTTGTGGGTCACGAAGATGACGGATATGTTGTTGGACACAATGCAGAAGGATATGTTGTTGGTCAAGAAGATGATGGATATGTTGTCGGCCACGCAGAAACCTATGGCAATGGCGGTCCAATGATGGAAATTCCAGACCCAACTTCCGAAGCACCTTCCCCAGATTGGGTAAATGGTGCAATGCCTGTTGATGACCCATTCAAGACCTATTCAAACCTAAACTCCGCAAAGGGGCATGGTGTTGATGAATGGTTTGCAGAAGATGTTAGACACTCCCCACGAAGCACTCCATTGGGCTTTAATTTTAATGCCGAAGGAATGGGCAATGTTGTGGGTCAATAATTAGGAGATGAATAAAATGATGATGATAGATTACAGAAAGGTATTAGTTAGCGGCTCACTTATAGTGGTGGGTGCTTTGACCGCAGGATTCGCAGGTATTAGACAAAGTTGGATGAATAAGAGGCTATTCGGTGTTATGGGAATGTCCGTTACTCCACTAAGTATGATGGGTCTTGCAACTGCCGCAATCGGTGTTTCTATGCTCTCAAGTAGGCTTGATATTCTTGACCTTCAAAGAGAAGTTGGAGAATACGGTGGAGTCTTTAATGCTCACGAAGGCGACTACATGGAAGATTTTCAAGGTAGTGCAGAAGAATTCTGGGCAGAAGATTTTGAGTGAAGCGAATAGATTCTCTTAGGATACCAAACCGATAAAGGATAAGACATTACCCCTCGCAGGGTGTATCTTTAAGATATTTATAGGTTGAAATTATTTTATATATTCTTCCGATAAGGACTCAATTACCTTTAAACAACTATCTATACTTTATCTTTATATAGTCGTTCTAATCATCTTCTATTATGTTTTCTTCTGATGAAAGAGGTTATTCAAAACCTTTAATTGATTGGAAGAATGCAGACAATGAAGGAAACATTACTTTTAAGCATCAAGTTTCTGAATCTTTTTTAAGGAATTATATTTTACATTATAATTACCAAAATCAAAATATAACAACTAATAACTCATATATTGATGCATCTTATTATCTAAAAAGATATATTAGAGGCATGGTTGATTCAGATTATAAAAGAACAAAAAACAATATATTGCCTGTTAATGGTTATATGGAAATAGGTAATTCAATTAAAGAAAGATGGGATAGAATTGAAAGAATAGATTTAAAATACGAAATTCCCGACGGCTATTCTGATATTGATAATCAAACATTATTAGATTATCTTGAAGTTTGCACAATTTACGAAGAACAATCACAATTAGTGTGTAATTTAATTCTTGAAATCTTAGCAGACATTCACAAGCAATTTAGTATTGATGAGGCTAATTCTTGGCTGATGTCGGATGGAGAATACGAGGGGTGGGGTGATTTACTTGAGAATTATATAAAACTTACATTTACAAAATGGTCAAGTGAAAAGGGGCATCTTGATTGGAGAGATGATTGGAATGAGTTTGCTAACCTAATTGATGTAGCACCAGAACCAATACATTCTTTTGTTAATCTTGTATTTTCTATTATTAAATTATCTGCTTTTTCAGTTTTATTCCCACCTATTTCAGCCTTAGCCCTTATTTCTTATTCTTATGAAATGCTATCTATGAAATCATTCGGTGCGAAAGCCAAATCATTTAATCTATTAATGCAAGATTTATTAGACCTTTATCTCGCTAAAGAAGGTTATCAAGTAAAAACCTTTGAAAATGAAATCAAAAGGCACGAAAATCAATCAAAGTATGGATACTTACAATATGATACCTCAATAGGACATGGTAATTTTGAATTCTTTGATTACGCTTGGAAAGTTTCACCACTTACATTTCCCCATAAACCTTTTGAATACAGTAATTATGAAATAATCTTTGGATTTGAACAATTGTATGATTTTAAAAATCAATTAGATACCAAAGGAAGGATAATGGGTGAAAATCCTAATAAAAGATATTTGCGGGAAGGTGGAAACTTGACCGAGAGTTATGATGATACCTTTTTTAAAGTTACGGGAGATAGGTCAGAATATTATCCTCAAGATATTTTATCAAACAAAAGAAAATATTGGCGACATATCACGACTCAATTAATTTCTCTTTTTGAATTAATAGGAAAAAGAAATCAAAAGCCCGTTCTTGCCGTTCCACAACCAAATGGAAAGGTAAGAATTTACTCTTGGGATGAAACTTTATTACACTATAAGGCAGGAAAAGTCGCCCCTATTGATGGTGAAAAGGATTGGCGGTGGGCAGGATATGAGATAAAACCTAAAGAGAGGTCGTCTGGTGGATATGGATACAATTTTATAAAAAGTAAGAAGAAAAAAATGAGGCGAAATGCAGAAGATGATGATAAAACATACAACACGAATCCAGAAATTATATTAAGATTAAAACATCAAGAAATTGAAGCATCTCAATATGATTTAATTAGATATTGTCCTAATGCCCTTCAATCGTGGGGGAAATTAGTCCCTCATAGCCAATTCACTACCACCTTTCAAAAGACAGGTAATATACTAACGGGGCAAAAAATTACTTATGCTGATTTAGACACAAGGATTCATTCTGAACCTCTTTTAGTTATAGGAAATGAATATTTGACCGAGAAAACAGAAAAAGATAATACCGAGTTATTGAAATATCTTGGTTTGCTATTATCACACGAAGGAGGAAGAAATGATGCATTTAGATTCAATGATGATGATTCAGTATTTAATACATCTAAGGCTTACACTTTCAATAGAAATTATTTAAAGCCAGACCACACACACTATAAATTATTAGAAATGGTTAATTTGCATCCTAATTATCCTTCTGATACAAAGGAAGATAAAGTTTTCAGTCGGGCAATAGGTGAAGATAATTCAATTTTAAATATTCCTGTGTTTGATTCGGTATTTACCGAGGAAATATATTTTACTACTTCTGATGGACAGGCAACAAATCCGATTAACTACAACCTATTTAGAAATACATTGGTGCTTGATGGCTCTATTGATGAAAATAATTTTGTATTAGGTTCAGATGATAGATTTAAATATAGTTTAAGAAAATCTCTTGAAATTGGTAGGATAAATGGAGGTGGTTGGGGTAATGATTGGACAAATATTTTTTACCCTAATACAACTGTTATTAATGTGTTGGGAAGAAAACCCGCAGGTTTCATTAATTGGTATGTAAATCCAACCTTAGATGTAATGACTCAAGAGGATTATGGGAAATCCGATTCAACTGAAACGAAACAAGATGAGCCTCCATCAAAAATGGAAGTGAAAATGCCTATTCAGCCTCACCCAGATGATGAATTAATTGTTGAAGGGGATGATGATATTGATGGAGATTGGAATGAGTTTGCTAATGTGCAACCAAGAGGCTACTACGGTGCAAATTTAGTAAGACCAAGACCAGAACAAAGGCAAGGCGCAGGTTGGACTGACCAAGATTCCAGAAGATGGCGGGAAGCAAGAGATAGAATACAAAGAAGAAGAAGAAATAATGGTGTTGAAAATACATACGAATTTTAGATAACATACTAAACTAAACCTTTAAGTAGTATAAAAAAGAAATATACTATTAACTCTTTAGGGAGTATATAAAAAAAATGGAGATGAAAAATTATGGCAATGAGAAGTCAAGTATATGAATGGAGCATTATTGCGGGCAATTCCGCAAGAGGCCGAGCAAGTGGAGCCGCAGGGACTTTAACCTTGGCGGCAGATACCGACCTATCAATTTTTATTGGTGGCAAGGGAAATAACATCACAAAGCCGGCAGAAACAACCGCAACGCAATTTATCGTTATTGAAGATGTTGCTTGTTCACCTCAATTAGAAGGTGCGGTTCAAGTTAGAATCAACACAACTGATTACTTCCAGAATCCCGATGTTACTGACCAAGCGGGCGTTCCGGGTCTTGCTTCTCCTTACCCAAGAGGCGCACCACTACCCGGTGCGGCTGGTGTTGGAAACGCAACCGATGTTTCAACTTCGGTTCTTCCAAGTTTCACACTTTATCCAAGCATCTATGTCCTACCCGGACAAACTTTTGATGTTCTTTACCGAAGCGGTGTAGGTCTTGCGGCTACTGATGCAGTTGCTTGCTTTGTCAAATACACACTTTACGACGGTCCAGACGCTCTAATTGCTAACAAGTTGTTAGAGATGGGAATTACAGTCAATCCTAACAATGTGGATTGGTATAAGCGAAGCCTACTTGAAGGAGGCATGGCTTAATCCGAAGGGATTTAAAACTCTTAAAAAATAATGGAGATGAAAAATTATGGCAATGAGAAGTCAAGTATATGAATGGGACTGTGAAGGAGCAACTGCTTCTGCACTTGTAGGAACGAAAACCTCTATCTTTATCGGTGGAGCAGGTAACAATATTACCAAGCCAGCAGAAACTTCTGCTACGCAGTTTATTGTTATTGAAGATGTTGGTGTTACACCATCAGAATACCTATCTGACGGGTCAATTACCTCTTATAGAGGTCTAAAACTCGCTTCGGGTAATGAAGTTGCAGGTCCAAGAGCCTACCTTCAAGTAACAATCAACACAACTGATTACTTCCTTGACCCAGACGGCATCGGAAGTGATGGTGTTCCCGGCACAGCCGCACCATACCCAAAGACTACCTTCTTCCAAGGAAACTTTAACCTTTACCCAGATGTGTATGTCCTACCCGGACAAACCTTTGATGTGGGAGTTACTCTTTACAACTCCAGCGCACTATCAAGCACAGTTGATAAGGGAGAATTGCAAGCATTTGTTAAATACACTCTTTACGATGGTCCAGATGCTCTAATCGCTAACAAACTTCTTGAGATGGGCGTTAGCGTCAATCCGGGCAATGTTGATTGGTATAAGAGAAGCCTTCTTGCAGGACAATAAATAGGAGTTGTTTAGAATGGCAATGAGAAGTCAAGTGTATGAGTGGGCAAATATCGTTGATACGCCCTCTAACACTTCAACAACCCGAAGAAAGGGTGGAAGATTCGGCAGTTTCATGTCGGCAAACAAGCAGTATTCAGTCTTTACAGGCGGTGTTGGAAACAACATTACCCGACCTGCAAACACGAATGCTACACAGTTTATCGTTATTGAAGATTTGGCCGTTAGCCCTCACCTTGGAGCAACCTTGCAAGTAACTATTAACACAACTGATTACTTCCAAACCCCAGATACCCAGATTAAATACACCGATGGCTCTTTTGCAGGTGTTTCTGGACTTGCTTCCCCTTATCCAAGAGGCGCAAGACAACCGGGTGCGGCTAATATTGCTCCAACATCTATTTCTGTTGGAGAAGGAACGGCAGTTTGGAATACTTTTGCACTTTACCCAAGCATCTATGTCCTCCCCGGACAAACCTTTGATGTAAAGGTTATGCTTGATACTGCAAATGGTGTTGAAGCAAGCACAACCACAGGAATTACAACAGTAACTTCTAACGCTTCAACTGCTAACGAATTTACTTCCACCTCACACGGAATGGCGGCTGGAACGGAGATATTCGTTTCTTCTTCGTCTGGAACAACCCCTCAAGATACAGGATATTACAATGTCCATAGCGTTGGAGCAAATGTATTCGGTATTTCAACCGAGCAAGATGCAACTGATATTACTCTTGATGCAGACGAGGAAATTGTTTTCCACCAAAACGGTGCAGGTGTCGCTTGTTTCGTCAAATACACTCTATATGATGGACCAGATGCTCTTATTGCTAACAAACTCCTTGAGATGGGCGTAACTGTCAATCCTAACAATGTGGATTGGTATAAAAGAAGCCTACTTGAGAACGGAGGTGTCTGATATGGCAATGCGAAGTCAAGTATATGAATGGGATGCAGGAAGAGGAACGGCACTAACAACTGTTGGAACAAACGAAGGCGGTTCTTACTCTATCTTTATTGGTGGATTCGGAACACAAATTACCAAGCCAGCAAGCACAAGTGCTACTCAATTCATCGTTATTGAAGATGTGGGTGTTACACCTACTGAATATCACGGTGTTTTGGCAACAGGAACAACTATTGCTGATTATAGAGGTCTAAATGGTGGTCTTGGCGGAGTTATTTCTGGTCCAAGAGCCTACCTACAAGTTAGAATCAACACGACTGATTACTTCCTTGACCCAGACGGTATTGGAAACGATGGTATTCCCGGCACAGCCGCACCATACCCAAAGACAACCTTCACACAAGGCAACTTTAACCTATACCCTACTGTGTATGTCCTACCCGGACAAACCTTTGATGTAAGAGTTACTTATTATAACAGCGTCGGTGTTAATACTGCCGCAGGGACTTCAACTGTAACAGGTCCAAGCGCAGATAAGGGTCAATTGCAAGCATTCGTTAAATACACTCTTTACGATGGTCCAGACGCTCTAATTGCTAACAAACTCCTTGAAATGGGTGTTAGTGTCAATCCGGGCAATGTGGATTGGTATAAGCGAAGCCTTCTTGAAGGGTCTGCATAAGACAAATACTTCGGTATTAGTTTTATATAGTAGCGTGTCTAATTAAAAAACATGGCTATTTCATCGCAGATATATAAATGGTCTGCGGCAGATACAACCGGTGGTAATACACCTGTTAAATCGGAAGATGCGGGTAAATCGTTAGATATTTTTACCAATGACAAAGGAACGAAGTTAAGGAAACCCAATACTGTCCCTGCTGATGCTTTCATGGTTGTGGAAAGAGTCGCTATGACTCCTTCATACTATGTTTGTGGTGATAATTCAACACGGCATTCGGGAAGTATTAATCCGACTTTTAGAGGCAAGAAAATCTATGGTGGCGTAGCAGGTCCAAGAGCCTATTTTCAATTTAAGGTGAATGGTTCTCAATACTTTACTAATCCAGACGGGACTCCAAATCAAGGATTACCCGGAACGGCATCACCCTACCCTCCATCACCCGATATATTCTCAACCATTGAGCCTATACCTCCCGAATTTGATTCAAAGCAAAGCGATACAGGTGCAGGAATGCAAGACATTACTATGCCTTATAATTTGTATGTTTTTCCCGGTCAAACATTTAAGGGAACGGCATTCTTTGGTAATGGATTATCATTATCTGGAGGCTCATTGGGTAATGTCGTAAGTGTTGATGTTGATGTTGATGTTGATGTTGATGTGGATACACACGCTAACAAACAAGAATATGATTCTAATGATACTGATTTTGATACTACTTTAGGATTTTCTAAGCCAAACCCACCAGATACCCTTGGCGATTGATAAAAGGAGGAATTAAAAATGCCAGCATATTTTGGAAATAGTGAAGGAATCGGATTAGGAAGCCCTATCGGTTCAATCACTCCATTTAGATTCACCAACATACCTACGGGTCAAATGCTCCTTAATCATGCAGATTATGATATAAGGGCTATGTGTTTAGCCCCCGTTACTAAAACTCACGCTACTTGGAATCTTCCCGGTAATCAAAGTGGAAACAAATTACCATTTAGAATTAGATTTACAGCAGGTGTAAATTATCTTGAGATTCCGCCATCAAGCGGAGATGTATGGACTGATGGCGCACCTTTTCATGTAGGTGCTGGTCTTTGGGAAAATTACAAAAGAATTTATATCCTCGCCAAATCAAATCCGGGTGGTGTCTTTCAGATGTTTGAAGCCGAAACTATTGTAACCGGTGTTGGAGATGCAGAAGGTTTGAATGGAGTTAGTTATTCAACTTCTCAAAATATAGGTAAAAGGCTACAAATTTTACAACCTCCCGATGCCACTTCTGTATTACCTACTGAATGTTATGTATTGTGGTCTGATGGTTCAGTCGCAGGTGATGGAAGAGTCTTAACAGAAGGTGCAAATCAAAGTGTATTCCCTCTATATTTACCCGGAAGGGGGTATGTCCTTAGAACCCTTTCCATATTTGACCCTACTCAATATGGTGGAAACAAATATTTTATTGATGACTTTGATATTTGGGATTGGGGAACCACAACAGGTCTTACCCCTGCTAAAAGAAATATGGCTTCAAATTATGCTACATCATTAGGGGGTGCAGGGACTACTATTGCTAATTGTGGTTATGATAGTAGTGCTAAAATTCTTTCTTTAATTCAAAACATACTAATAAGGGCTGGTTGGAATATACATACTACCAGCACATCTTTACCTTCTGAATCTCAATTAGATGCTATGAGTCATTCAAACAAGGATATTTATTTATTTCATGCAACAGTTAATCAAACTATAAGTGGTATTTCATGCCCTTCATTTAAATTTACTATTTTTAACCCTAACACCACTACTGCAAACGATAGATACCATGTTTCAACAGGTGTTAATCCCGTATTTGGACAAATCCTTATTAAAGCAGATATGGCAGGTATTTACAAAGGTTTATTTGACAGGGTGGTGGATTCATTAGGTGAAAATGGAGCAACTTCATGGACAGGTGATGGGACTTCAAATACTTTACTACTAAATGTCAAATCTGGAATGTCTTTACAACCCGGTGATTATATTACCTTGTCTGGATTTTCTAACAATTCAACCGCAGTAGGCGCACCCGCCATAAATGGCCAACATCAAGTCATAACTGCTGTCAATTCACATGGAGGGGTGATAAGCACCGCAGAATTATCATCGGAATGTCAAATTAACATTAATTACCCCTCAACAGGAGTTTATGGTGTGGAAACTTTGAATAGCACCTCTAAACGGATTTTATTCGCAGGTGGTGAAATTATAGGTGGCTCAATTTCATTGGGGGTTTCAACATTTGACCATCAATCAGTAGTTGCAGTATCCTCAACTGCTACTGATACATCACTTGGAACATTAGAAAGAGTCGTTTATAATGATACACCTACAAGAGATGAAACCATTACAACTGAAACCGTTACTACTACTATTACTACGACTACAACAGAAATTCAACAACCTGCCAACACAACTCAATTTAATGGAGTTTATATAAATGATTCTGATGACTTACAAAAAGATGATTTTGAAATATTAATTAAATATACTCTTTATAGTGGTTCAGATGCACTAATCGCACGAAAATTAGTTGAGATGGGTGTTCCCGTATCTCCAGAAAATATCAAGTGGTATAGAACATCTATGGAAGTGCCTAATGCGGAGGATTTTGAGATGGTATTAGATGAAGTTGAGTTTAAAGCACATGAGTATTTGCCAGATACTATACAAAGGAATAAAGGGTATTCTTATGATGATGATGAGCAGGGGGTTTAAAATTGGCTATAATTCCTACCCATTATGAGTGGAATAATTTAACTACTTCTGTTTCAAATAATACAGTTATTGAATCTGAATCAAGAAATGCATTCTATACTCAATCCCTACAATCATATACTCCATATAGCATATTTACAGGACCTAAAGGTAAGGTAATTAGCACCGCACCTTATGTTCGGGCTAATCAATTTGTAATTATTACTAAAATTGCTTGTAGCCCCCACTTAGGGAGTTTTGCTCAATTGAGAATAGACGATACGGATTACTTTGTTAATCCAGATGATAGAGCAAATTATGGAATACCCGGAAAATCAAGCCCCTATCCGCCCGGTGCGCCTTGTAATTGTCAAGGGACTAATGGAGTATTACCTTCCTTTGAATTAAACCCACCCATCTATGTTATGCCGGGGCAAACATGGAATATTATTTATACCTCCACCGATGGTGTTGTAGGTGATGATGCTGGAGTTTCGGGAAAAAGTGAAGCAGTTGCAGTATTTGTAAAATACACTATGTTCACGGATTTAGATGCTATTATTGCTCAAAAGATTATGGATGAAGGCACACCTGTAACTGAAAAGAGGGTTATGGATTTCAAAAAGATGCTAAGAAATATCCTATAATTAGCAGAAATATTATATAGTAAAAACAATAAGTTGTAATTGGGCAGGGGGGCACACGGAGTCCAATGCTGGTCTAACCTACTTTTGGATTCCGCCCCTGTTCCACGATTTCCTTTGTGATTTACATTTACTCACATCTTTTAAGTAGGTGGTTGGCAATACTTATAGTATGAGCGAATCGGATAAACCTATGAAAAACATATTAATCACCTCATCGTTTGGAGAAATAGAATTACCTACGGAAGATATTTATGATTTTATTAATACTTGTATGATTAAAAAACAAGAAAACGATAATAAAGTTTATACTGAAATGAAGAATTTCTTTGACGATAGTAGGTATGAAACTCAATTTCACGCAATTAGCCCTCATGAATCGGGGGCTATGTTAAAGTGTTTATTTTCGGTGATAGATAGGGATTATAAGGTTGTAAGAACAACTGATTTTCATTACAAAAATCAAGTTGAGATACCGCCATCCTATCATGAATTTGATTTTGGACATGAAAAAAACAGTTTGATGGTGAAGGGGTATATATTTGCTGAACACCCTCAATGGGGTAAGGTTATTATGCACCTATCTCCATTTTCAGATGATTTTAATATTGAATTGGAGGTATTTTTCAACCCTCAAGTAACAAGTTTTAAGAAGATTTGGGGTGATGTGGAAGATTATTTCGTTACTCAAGGCCCTCTTCTAAAAAATAAAATTGATGCAAAATGGAAGCCTATTAATGTAAGTAAAAGAGATTGGCAAAGCATAGTAGTGAGTGATGATAATAAAAAGTTAATTGATAGACATATTGTTAGTTTTATTGAATATATAGATGAATATAAGAAACGAGGATTGCCCACAAGTAGGGGTGTATTGATTACAGGACCCCCCGGAACGGGAAAAACACTTTGTTGTGAAACTATTATGAATGTTGTTGATTGCACCGCTATTTATGTTACAAGCGATACAATTGAACATACGGGACAAATTAAAGAAATTTATGAGTTGGCAAGGAAGTTATCTCCTGCATTAGTTGTCATTGAAGATATTGATACATTAGGTGGATTAGATAGACGAGAAAAGGGAAATCACCCTCTATTGGGTGAGTTTTTGAATTGTTTAAGTGGAGTAGGTGGTAATGATGGAGTTATTACTATTGCCACTACTAATTATCCAGAAAACTTAGACCTTGCGCTCGCAGATAGACCGGGAAGATTTGATTTAAGAATTGAGTTTGGACTTCCCGATTCTAATTTAAGAAGATATATTTTAGAAAAATATCTTGAAGAAGTTGAGTCAGAATCTATTGACTTGAAAAAAATTGTAAAGGGAACAGAAGGTATGTCGGGGGCTTACATTAGAGAAGTAATTATGGTAGCATATATGATTTCCCTTGAGAAGAAATCTATTGTTTCACAAGAAATTTTAAATGAGGCTTTAGATACAGTAAAGCAATTGAAAAATAATATTTCAATAAGTTATGGAATTAGGAAACCATTAGAAGATATATATTCGTAATCTTTAAATCACAAAAGCGTTAGATATACAGTATGGCTGATGAAAATACCATTGGTGAAATAATGATTCACCTGCAAAATATTAGTCAAAAATTATCCGAAGATGATACATTTAAAGAAACTTTTCATAATTTCAGAAATGAATATAGCGAAAGAAATCAAGATGTTAGAGAAGCATTAAGAGATATTAAAGATGATTTCAAGTATCAAAAAGAGGATATGTCAGAATTACATACTGATGTTCAATTAGTAAAGGATAAATTAAATCGGCTGGAGATTCAATTAGAGCCTGTTCTTGAGTTTAAAAAGATGATACAACAACAAGTTATGAAATATTCTTCAATAGGATTATTGGTTTTAATGAGTTTAACTATGGGCTTAAATATAGCACCTGTATAATAGGTTTTATATATCAAGAATAGTTAATTAAAAACATGAGTATTTCTATTCCTTTAAAATTCCCAATTACAGTAGGTAAATCTGAAATTAATTCAATGGATAACTTAAAATCCGAAATTAAATTAGGAAGATGGGCTAATTTAGAAGAAGATTTTACTAAACCTGTTAAATGGGAGAAAGTAAAAGCATGGGGTTCTATTGTGGATAGGTCTATTGGAGATATAGATTCTGCCACTACACAAGATGAATTGGGAGTTTTAACTAAATTTGAAAACCCAGAAACCGGAATGCCCAATTATGAATTATTGCCTATTAATTCTGAATTATTTGATGTTGATAATATGCCTAATGATGATTTAATAGATTCATATTCAGAAGTTAATATTAAAACCTCCTATGGTAAAGAGGATAAATATAAAATTAATCCTAATTCAAAACAATCTGATGCTATGTATCATATATTATCAGTTATAGGTATTGCTCTTGTTTTAAAGGGTGAGGAAATGTTGGCTTATCTATATTCAATGTTTAAAGATGAAGTTTGATGACCGAAATCTTTAATATACAGACGAGTCATTATTTAAGTATAGAGGTTTCTATAAGGTGATAATATGAGAACAATAAATTTAAAATCGCTTCTAATTGTAGGTCTATTAGGCTCAATTGCATTTAAATATTTTATGAAGAATGGAATTACGATGGAAGCAGAACATGAAGAACCAGAACCTACCCGAAACGATGTAAGAGATTTATATGGCTCGGTGGTATTGGTTGATGGTGAACAATCTATGAAATCACTTGCATACAACCAAGAAGGTGGATATGAGTTAGATACAATAGTTAGTAGCCTTGGACAGAATTCAAGTGGAAGAGTAATTGGGTGATTAAAATGATTGATTTGGCTAAAATTGGTGAGAAAATTCTTCAAAGTGAGGGATTATCTTCTGCTATTAATGAAGCCGAGCATGAGGAAGATACAGAAGAAATGGATAATCCCGAAATTACTACCAAGAATGGAATTGCAAGAGAAATTGATAATTTTTCAACATCTGCTTCTGGTTCAGTTGGAATGGGATTGATTGGTGCTTTGATTTTTGATTCAATTAAGAATAGGGGCGAAGATGGGATTCCTATGTTTTTAGAGCCTTGGAGAACCATGATGTTGGCGGCAGGAGCAGGATTCTTAGGATTTAGCGTAGGTAAAGTCAATAGAGGTCTTTCATCACAAAAACAAGCAGAATATTACAAGACAGTCATTAGAAATGCGGAAGAAGAAAAAGAGGCTGAAACCGTTAAAGAAACCAAAGAAGCAGAAGAAGCGCAATCAAGAAGGGCTGAAACCTTGGCAACATTGGGATTGGGTGAGTTTGGTAGTGCAGTAGGTCAAAGCACTAACAGGGATTATCCAAAAGCAACCGGTTGGTGGTGAATCCCTTAAATAGTTACAATGGAGTGTTAAAAATATGACTGTTCTTTATAATGGATATTGCAGACCCTTGAAATCCAAGGTTGATTTTGAAGTATCAGAAGTCAATTCATTAGATACTGCTAAAGGAATTAAATGGCAAGTAAAAGGAAAGCATGGAGAACACAACATTTCAGTTTTTGCATCTGAAACTAATGCAAGAGATTTGCTTACTCAATTAGACGCTACAAGAGTTGAATCTTTTGATGCTGAAATAGCATACATTCCTCCAGAAGAAGTTATGGTTTATGAATCGGAAGAATTAGTGCCTAATTTCTTTTTAGGGGCTGAAATTGCTGATATTAGTGATGAATATGATGCAGAACAACAAGGTGATATTTGGGACTATTTAGTGGTTGAAGAACAAACAGAAGGGGAAGATGTTGATTACTCTAAAATGACTGTAAAGCAACTAAAGGTTGAATTAAAAACAAGAGGCTTAAAGGTAAGTGGTAAAAAGGCAGAATTAATTGAAAGATTACAGTCCGAGCCTTTATCGGCTGAATCTGATTTTACTCATGCTATTGAAGATGAAGAATCCTTTGAAAGAAAATTCCAAGAGGATATTTTTGATAATGAAGAAGATGCCATGAAGCGAGCAACTGAAATTGGTTGCGAAAAGGTTCACTCACACATTATTAATGGAAAAACGGTTTATATGCCTTGCCATTCTCATGCAGAATATGAATCTGCTATGGTGTCTATGGGTATCTCAAATTCTTTAGAGGGTATGAGGGCAGAAAACGAGATGTTTGATGCTCTTTCTTTTAGTGATTGGGCAGACCAAGAAATGCAAACTCATGGAGAAGATGTTTCGTTTGATGAATGGGTTGATGATGAATCAACAAAGCATGGGGATGATAGTTTTGATGATTGGGCAGAACATGAGCAAGAATCTCATGCAAACCGATACAACGCAGAAGAAGCCGTCTTAACAGATGCAGAAATGCCTCCATTCCTTTATGAAGATTACATTCCTCCCGAAGTTTGGAATTCAATTTCTGAATCTGCGAAAGAAAGATATATTGAAACTAATGATGAAAGTGTTTTAACTTGTCCTAAGTGTGGTATTTCAAAGAAAGGTTTGAGAAAGATTGAAGGATTTTGTGTAGCAACTGAATATTCAAGCCCTTATTATCAAGAAGGTGTGGATTGTCCATACAGTAAAATGTTCTCACCGATTCATTGGATTAGTCCAGAAAATGAATATAGTGAAGGATTTGAAGAAGCAGTTACAGACAGGCTAATGGTTCAAATGGAAGTTATGGGTGCTGAAAGTCCAATTACTCTTCACTCACCTACTCCAGAAGTTAAAAATACTTTTGAAACAGGAAAAATTACTATTTCAAATGAAACTTACGATGACATATATGAAGATTTACCCGAAAGTGCCTCTATTGGCTATTCTAAGGATGGAAGAAGTATTAATATCGGGTATTTCAAAGAAGATGAACAATATATTACAAAATTAATAAATATGAATGGTGAAATTATGGAAGAAGAAAACGAAGGAATGGAAGTATATGGTGCAGAAGATGTAATGGCTCATAAATCTGCAAAGAGAAAGTCATTTTACATGAATGCCTTAGATGCTATGGATAGAATGTATGATGCAGAAGAAGATGATGATGATGAATTAGGACATTTTTCACAAGAAGCAGAAGATGATGATGATGATTTAGGACCTTTTTCACAAGAAGCAGAAACTATCAATCAAATCAACCCCACCATTGTTGAGGGTTCAGAAGATATTATGGGTGCAGAAACTCTTGAATTCCATGAAGAAGAGTTATATACTATTGGAGATGAGATGGATGAATTCTTAAAGCCTATGATTGATGATTTGGCTCAACAACAAGGATATTCTGATTTTGATGAGTTTGACCAAGATGTTGAAAGAAGAAGGCAATTGGCTACTCAAAATAGATTAGATGAAGCACCATTACCTACATCTTCATACAGGGTTGGAAATCCAAATCCACGACCACTTCCAAAGGTTAAACAAGAGAGTCGGAACAAGAAAATGATTATTGGCCTTTTGGCATTGGGTTCAGCCGCCGCTATCTTTGCTCCCTCACAAATTAGAAAGTTTATGAAGAAGTAAGGTGATTTGGTTGGCTAAAAAAAGTGCAATCTCACCACCGGCTCAAGCCTACATTACTTCTCAAATTAGAACATTAATGTTTGAATATGGTAAGACAGGTAAAATAGGCAAGAGCAAACCTAAGACCCGAAATGCGGCTCTAAGGCGAGCCATAGCCGTTTCATTTAGTAGGGCTAAACAAGAGGGTTATAAAGTCCCTAAAAAGGCAGAAGGATTAATTGTTGATACATACAAGATACGAGATTCTTTCATTAGAAATATTTATGAGGCACACCCTAAAAATATTAATTCAAGAAACTCCCTAAAAAAAGGTGGTGAAAGATTTAATTTTAGTGAGGGTAATATTAGTGGATATGTTCTAAGAAAAAATCATACATCTATGGATATTTTAATTAGTGAGTTTGAGGGGAGGGGTTATTTTATGGAATCTGGAGAACAAATTGATTCTGGTGAAAAATTAAAGGGTAAGGTAGTATTAGATATAGACAATAAATTACTCACACTTGATAATGATGTTTGGAGAGATGAAACTACATGGTCTGATTCAAATAACTCATCACAACAAGATTCTTGGCAATTAGATTGGGATTCAGAAGAATATGATTTAGAAAAGATTGTTTCAATGACGAATATTGAAAAAATATTTATTGCAACTGCCCTTGGGTTGTGCATTATAGTAGGACATAAAAAGTAATTCACTTACTGTGTATGAACATTATCTTTATATATCAATAAGTATAAATTAAAATTATGAGCGAAAGCAAGGAGAATACTGAAAAACAAGACCTTGCCCGGAATGCTTGGCGAAGTCTTTTAATTCCAGCAGTAGGTTCTGCCGCATTCTTTTCATCTATGCTTACAAATATTTTCAAAACATACACAAAACACGGATTCCCAAAAAACTCATTCAAAAAGACTGATTATTTTTTGATGGCTATTCCTTTTGTAATTATTCCTTTGGCTCTTTTTGACGGCATAGATATTCCAGAAGAAATTACGGGGTGATTCAATGGATACTGATGAAACTCCAAATCCAGAAAATGAAATTATTTTCATTATTGATGATGTTTTGAAAGATGGAATTAATTATTATGATTCAATTGTTAAAAGGTCAAAAACTAAACAACAAATGGAAAGTTATATGGGAGTCAAAAGAGCCTTAGAAAATGCTAACAAACAAATTGTCAAACTTGGCATTAGAAATGGCCTAAAAAGCCTCAAACTTTATCAAAAAAGTATAAAGGATAAACTAAAAACCAAACAATCAACCAATCAGTCGTTTGATGTCGGCCTATATAGAGGTTATAAAGGAGCCATTAGTAAAATTGAAGAATTGGCTTGGCCTTTGTTTGAAGGAAAAGGATTCACAAAAGATTTCCAAAAAGAATTTGAGTCGGAAGAGTGTTCCCATTCAAATTGGGAAAGAGTTAAAATGATTGAACCCCACTATATTTATGAGAAAGGTGAATTAGTTGATGAAAATTCTCTTTATTCGGTTAAATGTTTAGATTGTGGTGCGATTGGACATGAAATTGTTGTTCCAGCAGGTCAAGGTTTTGAATATTCATTACTTGAAGATGGAAATGAAGTATCTATAAAATGGGATTCTGAAACAATCACTTTTGATTTAGAAGATTGTAGGAATTGCGGGCGAAAATGGTCTGCTTGGACTCCCGACACTTTAGAATATTGTAAATCTTGTGATGAAATCGTTTGCAATCATTGTAAGTCCGAAGAGGATTGTGAATGGTGTTTTACATCTGGAGCAGTTGAAAGAAAGGCGGCAGAATCTTTTGATGATGAAGATGAGGGTGTTTGTAAATTATGTGGAGTTAGGAGAGCCGCATTGAACGAGGCTTGTAATCCTTGTAGGGTTAAAAAGGGTTTAAGACCGTATGTTTTTGAAAAAGGTTATGACGACAATATGTATTGTAGTAGTTGTAAAAACAAAATGAAAGGATATGGTGAAGGGCATTATTGTGAAAAATGCGACAATCCTAAAATAACTAAAATGGATTCAGAATCTTTTGAGGCTTTAGATTATGAATTAAACCGAGATGATTGTTGCGAAGTGTGGGTTGAAAAGTTGTATGATGATGGGAAAATTGGTTTCGGTCAAGCGGGTAATCTTTTGGTAGGTATAGAAAAAGGCGAATTGAAATGTTCGCAGTTAGGAAGTGCTAAATGCAATAAAAATACAGAATCTTTTGAGGCCGA
>Ga0206123_10002133_pt1 | contig 17650 bp, 13 predicted proteins | sample Helgoland_Spring_2_FD_160086 | JGI IMG/M metagenome (GOLD analysis project Ga0206123, IMG submission 160086) | Pelagic subsurface seawater microbial communities from Kabeltonne, Helgoland, North Sea - Helgoland_Spring_Bloom_20160316_1 | ecosystem: Environmental > Aquatic > Marine > Epipelagic ...
GGCGCGTAAATATTTCGCAGAAGCAAGAAAGAACAAACACAATAAAGCGATCTTTTATGAAGCCTTGGAGCGTTCACTACACAATTACCTGAAGGCCAGACTTGACATTCAATCTGCTGAGATGAGTAAAGAGCGTATTACCATGTTGCTCATAGGGCGAAAAGTAAAGGCTGATACTGTTTTGGATTTCGAAAAATTACTAAAAAGTTGTGAGCTTGCAAGATATACTCCAACAAGTGATGTGGCCATTGAGATGGATTATAAAAAGGCCATTGATACTATTTCATTAATAGACAAACAAATACGATAACTCAAAAAATGAAATACATACTGAAATTTTGTTTGTTTTTTGTACTCTTAAGTGCCCATGGGCAATCTCAGGATCCATCCCAGGCGCTTTTCAGTCAAGCAACAGAGAACTATAAAAACGAACAATACAAAAAGGCTATAGACCAATGGAGTAGTATTGCAGCGAACGGCCAACACAGCGCAGCATTGTATTATAATATTGCCAATGCGCATTACAAGTTAAACCAAATAGGGCCCAGTATTTATTATTATGAAAAAGCACTAGTATTGGCACCCAATGACACGCAAATCAAAACAAATCTTACTTTTGCTCAAAACGCAAAGATTGACGCAATTACACCTCTACCAAAAACATTTTTTTCTAGGTGGTATACTCTCGTGGTAGGGCAATTTACTTTTGATGAATGGGCAGTAATAACGGTGGTATGTAGTTGCCTTTTTTGTGTACTTTTTATAGGGTATTATTTTGCTTCTATGGAAAAGAAAAAAAGGTTGTTTTTTACTACTGCAATGCTTAGCGGTTGTTTTTTTATTTTGACCTTTACCATAGCATCTGTTAGCTATAATGATCTTCAAAACAATGTATTTGCGATTGTTTTCTCACAAGAGACAGACCTTAAATCAGCCCCAAAAAATAACAGCGATACCGTCTTTGTGATTCATCAAGGCACTAAAATAAAGCTTTTAGAGAGCGATGGCCTATGGAGTCGTATCGCTATTGTAAATGGCATAGAGGGCTGGATGCCCAACTCAGATTTCAAAAAGCTATAACCTTTCAAAAAGTAGGGTGGATGGGTTAATTTGAACCTTGTTCTTGATTGGCAGACTCCTTTTTTTGTGTATTATTCTGAAGCTTGTCTACCTCTTCTAAGATGTTTGGTAATAGCAAAGGGCCAATCATGGCAAGGGGCTTATAAAGTAAAGATGATTCTTTCTTTTGTGAGGGTATAAGAAGCCCACTGATATGGGTAGAAGCGTTTATAAACATAAAAATAACACTACATATAAATCCTAACTTTAGTGTATTAAATACCCCTCCAAGTAGCTTATTAACAAGTCCTAAGGCTGCAAAATCTGCAATTTTTGTTAGAATTTTACCTGCAAGATTGACCACAATGAGTATGATCAAAAAGGTAATCCCAAAGGCAGTTAGATTGATTGCCTGAGGATTCCACAACAGTTTTTCGGACAACATGTCTGCTGCAAAATGAGAAAAATGAATGGCTCCATACACACCCGCAATCAGGCCAATTAAAGAAGCAAGTGTAGCAAAAAGCCCTTTTCTTATGCCCCGGTAAAAAGCATAGATGAGTATAATACCTAAAACAATGTCAATGCTGTTCATGTAGATTATTTTGTTTTAAAGATATAAAAACCCTAAGGACGAACCAATGGTTCGTTTTTAAAGCAAAGAAGTTACCTTTACAAAAAGTATCTGAGGGATACAATTGGGTTTTTATATCACAGTATATGGCAAGAGATGAGCAATTAAAACAAAGATGGGAGGCAGTAGTGGCCTTTTTAAGCAACCGTTTTGCAGATGGAGATTCCCTGGATTTGGATGCAATTATTTATTTAGTAGGGGTGCAGGAGTTGGGGCAACTTCATAAAAAATTTAAAAAAGATGAGAAAGTAAATCTAATGCATATTGCCATTTGTCGTTTGCTAGAACCTTTTGGTTATTATGAATTTGAGTATTTTGATAGCGCAGGCTGGCCTCATTATAAGATACTTGAACAATTACCCCCTCTAAAGCCGGGAGAGCAAACCCTTTTAATGAAGGAGGCTATTGTTCTTTATTTCTTAGAAAAAGAGGTCATACAATAATCAAAACCATTACAACGATTAGCACAAATTTGCAATTGTATGTGAAGTACTTTCTGTAATTTTGTGGTATTGAATGTTATATTATGATAGATAAAATCAAAGAACATATTGCACATGTAGAAGCTTTTTCTGCCACCACTCTAGACCAGGTAGAAGCCTTCAGAATTAAATACTTGGGGAGCAAAGGTTTAATAAAAGAGTTTTTTGCGGCATTTAAAGATGTTAGTAATGACCAAAAAAAAGAATTTGGTCAAGCCATTAATACCCTAAAAAATACGGCGCAAGAAAAAGTAAACAGCCTTAAACAAGCAATTGATACAACACCTCAAGCAGCAGGGGTTTATGGTGATTTATCGCGTCCTGGAAGCCCCATCACATTAGGGTCAAGACATCCTATATCTATCGTAAAAAACAATATTACCAGTATTTTTTCTAACATAGGGTTCAATGTAAGTGAGGGACCAGAAATTGAAGATGACTGGCATAATTTTACTGCTTTGAATCTGCCTGAATACCATCCAGCTAGAGACATGCAGGACACCTTTTTTGTCCAAACCAATCCAGATGTGTTACTTCGCACACACACCAGTTCAGTACAGGTGCGTTATATGGAAGATCACAAGCCCCCCATCAGAACTATTTCTCCTGGCAGAGTGTTTAGAAATGAAGCAATTTCTGCTCGCTCTCATTGCTTTTTTCACCAAGTAGAGGGATTGTATGTAGATAAAGGTGTGAGTTTTGCTGATTTGAAACAAACGCTTGAATTTTTTACCTCTGAAATGTTTGGAAAATCTAAAATTAGGTTACGCCCTTCTTATTTTCCTTTTACAGAGCCTAGCGCTGAGGTTGATGTGTATTGGGGGCTTGAGACAGAAACCGATTATAAAATCACAAAAGGAACTGGTTGGCTTGAAATTATGGGTTGCGGAATGGTAGATCCTAATGTACTTAAAAATTGTGGGATAGATCCTCAAATATACAGTGGCTTTGCTTTTGGTATGGGTATAGACCGTATTGCAATGTTATTGCACCAAATTCCAGACATCCGAATGTTCAGTGAAAATGATGTTCGTTTCTTACAGCAGTTCAAAAGTGCTGATTAATTTTTAAAACAAGCTCTTGAAAAAAGACATTGACTTTCCCAAGGTTGAAAATGTATATGTTGCCGCAGTGTATGAGTTACACCAAGATTACAATACGCATGACTGGAACATATATATAATAAATGATAACCCCACTCCAATTGAAACTGTACTGATTATAGCCCAAGGCTATACAGAGAAGAAAATGACTGCTGCAATGCGTAAAACTGTTGCAATGATACCCGCTAAAGGGTTTGCAAAAATCGAATATATAGACAAGAGTGTGTTTGGCTTAGATAATTTTTTTACCATCACTTATTTTCTCGAAAATAAGATGTATGACAAACGCTTTGAATTTCCAAGAAATAGCATTAAAAAGGATCAAAGGACAACCATTCCTGTGATGACTCAAAAAGGAATTCTTGCACTTTAATCCAAAGACAGGTACCCCCCCTGGCAGCGATTAACTTAATTTATCTGTAAGTTTTTTAAAGACTTTTTTTGGATTTTTGTTCTCATACAAAATGCCGTACATTGCCTTTATTATGGGTGTTTTCGCTTTATTTTCTGTTCTGTTGTTATTTAACATGTAGGCACTTTTTGTGGCGTAGTACCCCTCTGCAACCATGCTCATTTCCAGCTGAGCGCTTTTCACGGTATATCCCTTGCCAATCATGTTTCCAAACATTCTGTTTCTACTAAAGACAGAATATCCCGTTACCAATAAATCTCCCAAATAAGCAGAATCATTAATATCACGTTTCATTTTATGTACTTTATTTACATAGCGTTTCATTTCTCTAATGGCATTACTCATTAGTACGCTCTGAAAATTATCTCCGTAGCCAAGCCCATGGGCTATACCTGCAGCAATGGCATAAATGTTTTTGAGCATAGCAGCATACTCTGTTCCCATGACATCATCGCTTATGTTACACTTTATGTAATCACAACTAAGATATTTGGAAACAATAGCTGCTTTTGCTTCATCTGCACAAGCAATGGTAAGGAAGGACAATCGCTCTAGGGCTACTTCCTCTGCATGGCAAGGACCTGATATAACACCAATATCATTAAAAGCAACATTAAGGTAGGTATTAAAGTGCTCTCCCACTATCAGGCTGCTTTCTGGAACGATCCCTTTTATGGCAGATATCACAACCTTCCCATCAAGAGGTATTTTTAGCTTTTCTAATTCTTGGTGTATAAATGCAGAAGGAATTACAAAAATAAGGTAGTCTGCATAGGTAACCATTTGGTTGATGTCGTTGCTAAGTATTAATTTATCGGTATTAAACTCAACAGCGCTAAGATAGTTTGGGTTGTGCTGTTCTTTTTTTATGTAATTGCTGGCCTCAACATTACGCATGTACCAGCCAACTTGATCAAGATTTTCGCATAACATTTTCACAATCGCAGTTGCCCAACTACCCCCTCCAAACACAGCAAACTTTGGTGAATTTTCCATTGTTCATTTTTTTGATGGCTGTAAATGTAAACAATTATACCTAAAGCATACAATAGGTTTGATGCCCAGCAAGCTCCATTAAAGCATTTTTAAAGTCAGATATCAACAGGATATTTTATTGGATTGTATACATTTAAAACCTAAAGTTATTTCATATCTCGTATATTTGTTTTAGCCTTTTTAAGACATTGCTCTTCTACAAGACAAAAGCAAGTTGACAAGGCATTCGCTACTAGATTTAGTACCTCTATAGCGACGTTATTCTTTGTAGTGATTCAGTATGAATCCTTCAAAGAACAACACGAACAAAAAACAACAATTAACGTACTTTAATTAGTACAAAAAATTTAAAAACGCATACAATGAAACAAAGTATCAAAGACTTTATTGCAGGTGTAGAACAGTTAAATCCAAACGAGCCAGAATTTTTACAGGCAGTAACTGAAGTTGCAGAGGCGGTAATTCCGTTTATTGAGAGTAATGAAAGATATCAAGGCCAAAAATTATTGGAACGTATGGTAGAGCCAGAGCGTACCATTATGTTTCGTATCCCTTGGACTGATGATAAAGGAGAAATTCATATAAACAAAGGGTACCGTGTAGAGTACAACTCTGCCATTGGGCCCTACAAAGGAGGCTTGCGTTTTCACCCATCTGTTAATTTGAGCATCCTAAAATTTTTAGGGTTTGAGCAATTGTTTAAAAATAGCTTAACAACCCTGCCAATGGGTGGTGGAAAGGGCGGAAGTAACTTTAATCCTAAAGGCAAAACAGATGCAGAGGTAATGCGTTTTTGTCAGAGTTTTATGACAGAATTATCACGACACATTGGGCCAAACACAGATGTCCCAGCAGGAGATATTGGTGTGGGAGGCCGTGAGATAGGATATATGTATGGGCAGTACAAGAGACTCAGAAATGAATTTACGGGAGTATTAACAGGTAAAGGCCGTGAATACGGGGGTTCTTTAATACGGCCAGAGGCAACTGGATACGGAAATGTATATTTTGCAAAAAACATGTTAGAAACCATAGGTGAGACTTTTAAATCTAAGGTTGTTGCCATATCTGGATCTGGAAATGTAGCCCAATATGCAGCAGAGAAAGCGATAGAGTTTGGGGCCAAAGTTGTTACCATGTCTGACTCTGGAGGATTTATTTACGACTCTGAAGGAATCAATCAAGAGAAATTAGCTTTTATAATGGAGCTTAAAAATGTAAAAAGAGGCCGCATTAGTCAGTACGTTGAGAAATACTCAGGTGCCACCTACACCTCAGGGGAAAGACCATGGGGGATTAAATGTGACATTGCCTTGCCGTGTGCTACTCAAAATGAGTTAAACCAACAAGAGGCAGAAACCTTAGTTGCCAATGGATGTATATGCGTGAGTGAGGGTGCTAATATGCCAACCACTCCTGAGGCTATTGAGGTTTTTACCAAGGCAAAAATACTATTTGCGCCAGGGAAAGCCTCTAATGCAGGAGGTGTGGCAACATCTGGTCTTGAAATGTCTCAAAACTCATTGCGTTTAAGCTGGACAAGAGAAGAGGTTGATCAGAAACTTCATACCATAATGAAAGATATTCATGGCGCATGTGTGGAGTACGGAAAAGATGGTGATGGATATGTTGACTATGTAAAGGGTGCAAACATTGCTGGTTTTGTTAAAGTAGCAGAGGCTATGATGGCCCAAGGAGTTGTTTAACTACAAGGGCAAAATTTTATAAATATAAAGGTTGCTCTTTAGAGCAACCTTTTTTAAATTACAATAATTATAACAAGGGGTTGTTATACTATTACTCATCCATTACAAAGAGTTGTTTTATTTTAAGAAAACAGATTTATGAAACGTATTTTATTGGCTTTTTTGATATGTATTTCCCCTTTTATTGGAGCACAAAATTTCGAAAATCTATGGGATGATCATTTCTCTTATGTCTCTGTTAAAGATATTTCGCAGGGAGATGATCGTATTTTTGTTGGCACAGATAACGCCATTTTCATTTACGATCTATCTACAGAACAACTCACAACATTATCTAGTGTTCAAGGCCTTGCAGGAGAGGCTATAACCACCATACATTACAGCAGCCAAACAAACTTACTTTTGATTGGATATCAAAACGGACTCATAGAGGTGGTTACCATAGACCAACAAAATGAGGTATTAAAAGTGGTAGACATCAGAGATAAACAAAACATACCGCCCAATAAAAAACGGATCAATCATTTTACAGAGCATGAAGGTAAAATATATATTTCTGCAGCCTTTGGTGTCTCTGTGTATGATTTAGAGAGATTGGAGTTTAGAGATAGTTATTTTATTGGTGATTTTGGATCCTTAATAAACATCTCTCAGACTACAATTTTAGCCCCGTATATTTATGCAGCCTCCACAGAGGGAGGACTTCGACGTGCCGTTTTAAACAATGATAATATTATTGATTTTCAAGAGTGGGAACTTGTCACCCAGGGAGATTATACCGCTGTACAAACACTAGGAACCCGAGTTTTATTGGCCAACACAGCCAATACTGTATTTAGATTAAATGCCGGAAATACGTTGCAGCAAGTAGCTTCTTTCACCAGTCCGATAAGAGATTTTAAGGTAAACAATGGCGTTCTTACCATAAGTACATCCACAAGTATTCAGGCTTATGATCAAGGATTTATTTTAAAAGCTTCTGTAGAGAGCCTACCAGATTTTAATTACGCCTTACAAACAGGATATAGCTTTAATAATACTTTTTATTTGGGCACTGCTCTTAAAGGGCTTCTCAAGGTAGGTTTTAATACAAATCAAGCTACACAGATTTTGCCAGATGGCCCCCTTTTGAATACCCCCTTTGCTTTGGATGCAACTGCGGGGCAATTATGGGTTAGTTTTGGAGCTGTATCGGTATCTTTTAATCCTTACCCCTTAGATAGAAAAGGAATCAGTAATTTAAAAGAAGGAATTTGGACTAATATTTCTCATCAGGAGTTAACCTCAAGTCTTGGTGTGAGTGCTGTTAATGATATTGTTAATATTAGCATTGACAAACAAAATCCGGAGATTGCTTATTTTTCTTCCTTTTTAAGTGGTCTTTTAAAGGTAGAAAATCAAGTGCCCACGGTGTTGTATGATGAAACAAACTCTGCTCTAGAGAATCCTGTTTTTGGTGGAAATAATGCAGGGATACGTTTGTACGGATCAGACTTTGACAGAGACGGAAATCTTTGGGTATTACAATCTCTAACAGATGATGCGCTGCTAAGGCTTTCTGCTAATGGGCAATTTCAATCTTTTGATGTAAGTAACATATCTGGTGGTAGAGACGAGTTGGCGTATAGTAAACTGGCAATTAGTAGAGAGGGTTTTATTTTTTTCAGCCCTGTACAAACAGGACTGGCTGCGTTTAATCCTGCTACCAATCAATTTAGAGCGATTGGCTCAGACGATACAGGCGGAGGCTTGCCCTCAACAGATATTAGAGCGCTTGCCTTTGATGCGCAAAATAGGCTTTGGATAGGAACCCTAAGAGGCTTACGAGTGTTGTTTAGTCCAGGTACTTTTTTCAGTGATACAGCAGATGTCTCAGCAAGTGCAATTATTTTTGCAGATGATGAAGGCGTAGGCCAAGAATTATTATTTGAACAAACCATCACAGACATAGAGGTAGATGGGTCAAACAATAAGTGGATTGCCACAGCAAGCTCTGGTGTTTTTTATCTTAGCGCTAATGGCCAACAAACCCTGTTGCGATTTACTTCAGAGAACTCTCCACTGCCTTCAAATAATATTCAAGATATTGCCATCGACCCCTTTACTGGGGAAGTTTTTTTTGCCACCATCAATGGGTTGGTTTCCTACAAAGGAACTTCCACTGCGCCAAGAGACACTCTAGAAAATGTTTTTGTATTTCCAAATCCGGTAAGACCTCAATACCAAGGAAATGTTACCATAGATGGCTTGACAGCAAAAGCCAATGTGAAAATAACAGATTTGGAAGGCAATTTAGTGTTTCAGCAAACAAGTCAAGGAGGTAGTATTACTTGGGATACAACAGCATTTGGCAAGTATAAAGTTGCCTCTGGAGTATATTTTGTTTTAATAACTACAGAAGATGCCCTGGAGACAAAAATTAAAAAAATAATGATTATTCGCTGATGGTAGAAACTACTAAAGCCATTGTTTTTTCTTCCATTAAGTATGCAGAAGCAGATCTTATTGTTACCTGTTACACTCAGAGCAGTGGTCTTAAAACCTACCTTTTACGGGGCATACTTAAATCTAGAAAAGGAAGGCTGAAACCCTCCTATTTTCAACCCCTTACCCAATTAGAAATTGTAGCAAATCACAAAAATAAAGGAACCTTAGAATCTATAAAAGAGGTTAAGGTATTGCATCCATATACTACCTTGCACACAGATATTGTAAAATCATCTTTGGTTCTATTTTTGTCTGAAATGTTAAAAAATTCTATTCTAGAGCAGGACCCAAACCAGGGGCTCTATTTATTTTTAGAGGCTTCTTTTCAGTGGCTAGATCATCACGAGGATATTGCCAATTTTCATACCCTGTTTTTACTAAAGCTAACAACATATTTAGGGTTTAACCCCGATACATCAGATGTTCATTTGCCATATTTTAATCTATCAGAGGGTAGCTTTGTTGCAGAGGATTTTTCTATTTATTGTGAGACCGGCCAACGGGTGGAGATGTTAAAACAACTCTTCGGCATAAATTTTGATACTATCAGTGGCGTAGCCTTCACAAAAAAACAAAGAAGAGATGTACTTGATTTGATGTTGGAATATTATCAATTACATTTGCACGATTATAAAAAACCGAAGTCCTTAGCGGTGCTTCAACAACTGTTTAATTAATGAAACACTTATTAGCATTATTTGCTATTTTTTTCTTCTTTCAGGCAGCAATTGCTCAAAAAATACAAGTATTTTCAAAACAAACAGCAGCGCCAATACCTAGTGTGGCTTTGTTTAATGAAGACAAAAGCAAAAGTGGTATTACAGATTTTGATGGGTTTGTTGATATATCTGCTTTTGATCAAGAAGAGGGCATCACATTTCAGCACATAGCTCATAAAACCCTCATCCAAAGTAAATCTGAATTGCTGAAAGCCAATGGTCAAGTATTTTTAAGTACTGCAGCAAGCAGTCTTGATGAGGTTATTTTATCAGTATCAAAATTTGCCCAAAAAAAGAGAGATATTCCGCAACAAATTGTATCTGTAACCAGCCAAGATGTGCTTTTTAGAAATCCCCAAACAGCCGCAGATTTGTTGGAAAGTAGTGGCCAAGTGTATGTTCAAAAAAGCCAGTTAGGAGGCGGGAGCCCTATTATCAGGGGTTTCTCTACAAATAGACTTTTGATTGCTGTAGATGGTGTGCGCTTTAACACGGCCATTTTTAGGGGCGGAAATGTGCAAAATGTCATTTCCATAGATCCTTTTATGGTAGCAAGCACAGAGGTGATTTTAGGCCCAGGATCTGTTGTGTATGGAAGTGATGCTATTGGCGGGGTCATGAACTTTTACACCAAGAAACCTTCATTTTCTTCTCAAGATGATTTGGTTTTCTCTGGAAACTCAACGCTTCGCTATGCTACAGCAAATAAAGAGGAAACAGGACATTTTGATTTTAATATAGGGGCCAAAAAGTGGGCTTTTTTAACAAGTGTTACCTACAGTGATTTTGATGATTTGCGAATGGGAAGCCATGGCCCAGATGATTACCTGCGCACTCAATATGTTGAAACTCTTAATGGTATTGATAGGGTGATACAAAACAAGAATCCAAAAATTCAACGCCCAACGGCATATAGTCAATTACATGCAATGCAAAAGGTGCGCTACAAGCCAAATAATAACTGGAATTTTGACCTAGGGTTATTTTATTCAACTACCAGTGATTACCCTAGGTATGATAGGCTTATTAGAACCACAAATGACGCTTTTACCTCAGCAGTATGGGATTACGGTCCCCAACAGTGGTTTTCTGGGAACTTGTTCATACAAAACACTCCACAGACCAATATTTTATTTGACAAGAGTGCTTTTACACTCTCCTTCCAGCATTTCAAAGAAAGCAGAAGTGATAGAGGTTTTGGAGACTCTTTTTTATACAAAACACAAGAGAATGTAGCGGCCTATACCACTGCTTGGGATTTTGAAAAAAAGATAAAAAAAGCAAAGCTTAACTATGGGCTTGAATATATTTATAATAAAGTAGGATCTCAAGGGCAACAAACAAATATCGCTACAGGTATTTCACAACCAGATGCCTCTAGATATCCAGACGGATCCTCTTGGCAATCCTTTGCAGGATATGTGAGTACTCAATTTGCTTTGGCTGAGAATATATCATTTCTTGGTGGTCTTAGGTATAGTCATATCCTTGTTGCCTCCCAGTTTGATACTAGTTTATTTGCCCTTCCCTTTACCCAGGCTACTATTAATACAGGCGCTGTAACGGGAACCGCTGGGGTAACCTGGAATCCAAATCAAACCGTCGGCTATCGTTTAAATTTTGGTACTGCTTTTAGAGCACCTAATATTGACGATGTTGGTAAAGTTTTTGATAGCGAGCCTGGGAGCGTTGTGGTACCCAATCCAGATTTAAAACCAGAGTATGCTTATAATGGTGATGTAGGTGTGACTTTAAATTTTAAAAACAAACTGAAACTTGACCTATCAGGATTTTACACCATTTTGGAAGATGCACTCATTAGAAGAGATTTCTCCCTTGATGGAGCATCTCAAATTGTCTACCAAGGAGAATTAAGTACCATACAGGCTATTCAAAACGCCTCAAGTGCACAGGTGTATGGCTTTGAAGCAGGTATAGGGATATCATTTTCAAAGGCATTAAAATTGAACTCTCAATACAATATAACCAAGGGCTTTGCTCAAGACCAACAAGGAGATAAAAAGCCCCTTCGTCATGCAGCACCGGCCTATGGCAATACCCACATTGTCTATAAAAAGAAAAAACTAACCTTAGATGCCTTTGCTGTTTATAATGGAGGTTTTGATTTTGAAGATTTAGCGCCAAGTCAACAAAACAATGCGTTTTTGTATGCTGCAGATCAAAATGGAAACCCCTATGCCCCTGAGTGGTACACGCTTAATTTTTCATCACAATATAAGTTATCTAAAGCTTTTCAATTAAGTGCTACTCTAGAAAATATTACAGACCAGCGCTACAGACCTTACAGTAGTGGTCTGTCTGCCCCAGGGAGAAACTTTATACTTGCAGCTACCTATACCTTCTAAAAAAAGAGTAACTCGTCTTAAAAAACTGCTGCTGGACATCTTATTTTTTATTTTTTCAAGATTAATTTCCTAAAATCAGATATTTTTTTGAAATAAAATATTTTTGTAAATAACTCATTTTTAATATATTAAATGACAACAAACAATTACAAATAATTGCAAACGAAAGCAAGTAGTTAGATACCGACTCTAACTTGCAGTTGCTTTTATGTTTGCAGTGTCGAATGTATCGATACACGTTACCAGAGCGATTTCTGGAAAACTTAACTGTTTAATATTTAAAAATTAATAATTATGAACGCACTTAGAAACAAAGTACAGTTGATTGGAAGATTAGGTCAAGAGCCTGAAATTATAACCTTTACTGATGGCAACAAGATGGCCAAGTTTAGTTTAGCTACTGATGACAGCTACAAAGACAAAGAAGGACAAAAAGTAGAACGTGCCTACTGGCATAACATCGTTGTAAAAGGCGGGCTTGTGAGCGTGGTAGAAAGCTATGTAAAAAAAGGACAAGAAATCGCTATTGATGGCAAGCTAACCAACCGTATGTGGGAGACAGAGGCTGGAGAGAAGCGTTATGTAACAGAAGTTATTGTCAATGAACTTTTGATGTTAGGGGGCAAGTAAATCAAAAATTGGCACCCATAGAAAATCCAAAGCAGCTCGCTTTGGATTTTTTTTTGCGAGAAATGTTACTTATTCGAAAGCATTTATTTGGTAGCAACAGTTCTAAATCCCACCAGATTAATTCAATACATGAGGGCTTTTATTTTAATGAGAGTGAAAAATAATTGGGGGGATAAAAAAAGCCATTATAAACTATAATGGCTTTCATCCTTTTTCATAGCAATCATATTAATGTATTGTATAATTGCACTTAAAAGTAGATACAAATAACCACTTACAAACCCATTATGAGAAAAATATGAAGTTGTTTGGGCGCTATTATGCTGCTAATTTTGATTGTTTAGTTTATTTTTGATACTATAATGACGAAATTTCTTTCCTTTATTTTACTTCTTTTTTGTGCTACTTTTCAGGCTCAAAATGATCAGATTCAAACCCAAGAAATTACGGTTGAGGATATTAAAGCTCAACTTGAAAATAAAACCCTGTCAAGCAAAACTCGTATTGATAACCTATTGATTCTGGGTTTTGATTACATAACAAAATCTAAAGATAGTGCTTACTACTATCTTGAAAATGCCCTGTCGCTTAGTAAGGTTGAAAATGATAGCTTTAATATCATTAGAGCCTACAATAGGTTTTCTGAACTAGAAAAGTATTTTGAAGACGATAGTAAAACACTCAAATACGCAGACAGTGCCTTGCAATATGCCAGTGTAACAAATCAAAAACACTTTCCAGGGATTGCCTATAGTTACAGAAACAAAGGGCTTGCCTACAACTATCTAGAACGTTTTGATTTGTCTTTAGAGAGCTTTTTAAGTGCCAACAGGTTTTTATTAAAAGACACCCAAGATGATGAGACAAAAACGTATTTGGCAGAAAATTATACAGACCTAGCCTCCATATACGCTTCTATAGATAATAATGAAACAGCACTTGAGTGTATTAAAAAGGCCCTTGCCATATCAATACCCATCAATGCCTACTGGGAGATTGGAGATTCTTATGAGTTTATGTTTGCTCATTATTTTCAAGAAAAACAATACCCACTTGCTCAAAAATACATAGATAGTGCACAAACCATGTATGCTAAAGTTAACAACCTCCAAGGAATTCAATTTTTAGATAAATACAGGGCAGAAATTTACCTAGAACAAGACAAACCAGATATGGCAATCCCAATTTATGACGCCCTTTTACAACTAGATAAAAAGGATAGCATTGCATATATATTGACAGAGGGATACACCTTTTTAAGTAAAGCATACACTAAGAAAAATAAGTTTGAGCTAGCTGCTAGATATTTAGATAGTGCACGAATACAAGCCTCTATTTCTGAGAATCTTTCTCACCGAATTTCTATTGCAAGCCAGCAGGCAAAAATCTACAAAAACAAACGGCAACTCGGTCGTGGAATCGCGGAGCTACAAAAAATATTAGCTAATGAAAATATTGAGTTTTTTCAGGAATCAAAAAAAGATTTGTACAAACAACTCTCTGATCTTCACACATTAAACAAGGACTCAAAAAATGCGCTATTATCCTTAAACGAGTACCACAGGATAAAGGATAGTTTACGGGCAATACTGCAAAAAAATAAATTCAATGTAATCCAATCTGAGTTTAATTACAATGAATTGTCTGCAAAGTTGGAGGCAAGAGAAGCACAATTACAGGTCTCAAAAGCAGAGCAACAAAGAGCAAGAGATAATACCTATTTTACCATTGTTGTTTTGGGTTTAATTGTGATCTTTTTTATTATTTCTTTTTACCGACAAAAAAAACTAAATACCATCAAAAGAGAAAACTTAATAGCCAAACAAGAAGTACTCTCCATAAAACAAGAGGCCCTTGATGCTCAAGTAAGCTTTAAAAACAAACAGATTACAGATTTTGCGATTCATATTTCAGAAAAAAATGAACTTTTAGAAAAAATTAAGACCAAACTAAAAGAGGTTAAGGTTATTAATGATACACACAAGACTGTGGTAAAAGACACCATACATTTTATCAATAATGATATTGATCAAAATAAAGAGAAAATACAATTATACCAGCAGGTGAAGCAGACCAACGATTCTTTCAGAGCCAAAATCGATCAATTGTATAGTAATTTAAACGAAAAAGAGAAAAAGGTTGCTACCATGTTACGTTTAGGGCAACCTTCAAAACAAATTGCATTACAGTTAGGAATTAGTGCTGCCTCTGTAGATAATTACAGGTATAATCTGAGAAAGAAGATGGAAGTTCCCAAAGGCCACTCTCTCAAAGACTTTATCAAAAAGATTTAAAATAGTTTATTGAAAAAAGTTTCTTGGGCTGCCTTGAAGGTATTTTTGTGCGCCTCCAATATGATATCAATATCCTCAGAATAGCCCCCTCCCATACTTACTTGAACCGGAATATTTGCCCTATTACAACTTTCAAAAACAAAACGATCTCTTTGCATACACCCCTGAAGTGTGCACCCTAATTTACCCAATTTATCACTTGCCAAAATATCCACACCACTTAAATAAAAGATAAAATCAGGGCTTACTTTACGTAATAATTTGGGCAATGTATTTTCTAGTATTTCAAGAAATAAGGCATCTTGGGTATCGTTTTGCAGGCCAATATCCAAATCACTGGTTTCTTTTTTAAAGGGGTAATTTTTGGCCCCATGCATTGAAAAAGTGAACACATTTGAATCTTGTTTAAAAAGTGCTGCTGTGCCATTTCCTTGATGCACATCAAGATCAACAATAAGGATTTTACGGGCTTTTTTTGTTTCTAGTAAATAGCGCGCTGCTATTGCTTGGTCGTTTAAAAGACAGAAGGCTTCACCGTGGTTTTTAAAGGCATGATGTGTCCCTCCAGCGATATTCATTCCAACTCCATGTGTTAAAGCATATTCACAACCCTCAATGGTGCCCCCAATAATGTAATGAGATCTGTCTACTAATTCTTGTCTTAGAGGAAATCCTATTTTCCGAATTTCTTTTTTATCAAGAGATAAGTTTATCAGTCTGTTATAGTAATCCTTTCCATGCACTTTTAAAATAAGCTCGGGAGGGACTCTTTGAGGCTCAAAAAAATTTCCTGTAGTACAAATTCCCTGGTCAATCAATACTCTTGGTAGCAGTTCATATTTTATCATAGGAAACCGATGTCCCTGCGGAAGCGCATATCTATAGATGGGATGATTCGCAATTTTAAGCATCTCTATGCAATGCTATCTCCATTGTTTACACCAGCTGTGTCTGGATTTACAAATACTAGTGTTCCGTCTGGCTTTTGGGTCATTAATATCATGCCTTGGCTTTCCACTCCTCTTAGGCTTCTTGGCGCTAGGTTTACTAAAACCGTTACCTTCTTTCCTATAATTTCTTGGGGTGTGAAACTCTCTGCAATTCCAGAAACGATGGTGCGCACATCTAGACCTGTATCTACTTTTAAAACGAGTAATTTTTTTGTTTTTGGCATTTTTTCTGCCTCGATGATAGTTCCTACACGCATGTCTAATTTTGTAAAATCATCGAAGGTGCACGTGTCTTTTTGCGGAGTTGTCTCTTTGTTAGCAATCTCATTTGCTGATTTACTAGCAGCTAGCTTATCCATTTGTTCTTGTATTTGTGTTGGCTCTATTTTACTGAAAAGAAGTTCGTTGTTATGGATGGTATGCCCGCCAGCCATAAGTTCTTGCTTTGCGCTTACATCTTTCCATTGCAAGCCACCTTGAGTTTCTCTGGAGCCAATGTTTAGTATAGATTTTAATTTTTTTGAAGTGTGAGGTAAAAAGGGTTCACTCAAAACAGCCAGAGCAGTAGCAATTTGAAGAGCAACATACATTACTGTTTTGGTTCGTTGGGGGTCGGTTTTTATTGTTTTCCAAGGCTCTTGATCTGCCAGGTACTTATTACCCAAACGCGCAATATTCATCAATTCTTGTTGCGCCTCTCTAAAGCGGTAACGCTCTATAGAGCTTTCGATAACCGCTGGATATGCTTGTACTGTTTTTAATGCCTGTGCATCTGTTTGCGAGAGCGTTCCCTCACCAGGAGTAACCCCATCATAGTATTTGTGAGTGAGCACTGTTACGCGATTAATAAAGTTTCCGAAGATAGCCACAAGCTCGTTATTGTTTCTGGCTTGAAAATCTGCCCATGTAAAGTCATTGTCTTTTGTCTCTGGCGCGTTGGATGTCAATACATAACGCAGCACATCTTGCTGATTTGGGAAGTCTGTAAGGTATTCATGGAGCCATACAGCCCAATTCTTTGAGGTTGAAATTTTATGCCCCTCAAGATTTAAAAACTCATTGGCAGGAACATTGTCAGGTAAGATGTAACTTCCTTCTGCTTTGAGCATGCTAGGAAAAATAATACAATGAAAAACGATGTTATCTTTTCCTATAAAATGGAGTAGTTTGGTGTCTTTATCCTTCCAGTAGGGTTCCCAGTCTTTATCCTGTTGTTCTGCCCATTGCTTGGTTGCTGAAATATAACCAATGGGCGCATCAAACCATACATAGAGTACTTTACCATCTGCATCTGGAGCAGGAACGGGGATTCCCCAATCTAGATCACGCGTGACTGCCCTGGGACGAAGACCATCGTCTATCCAAGATTTACACTGTCCGTATACGTTTGTTTTCCAATCTTTTTTGTGTGTATTTAAAATCCAATCTTTTAAAAATGGCTCATACTGATCTAAAGGTAAAAACCAGTGTTTGGTTTCTTTTAGTGTTGGGACAGCTCCTGTAATTGCACTTTTTGGTGATATGAGATCTGTTGCGTTGTGGGAAGTGCCGCAGCTTTCACATTGGTCTCCATAACTCTCTTCATTGCCACACTTAGGGCAGGTACCCACCACAAATCTATCTGCAAGAAATTGATTTGCATCTGCATCATATAGTTGCTGTGTTACCTGTTCTATAAACTTTCCTTCACTGTGTAGTTTTTTAAAAAACGCACTAGCAGTGTCATGATGTATTTTTGACGTTGTGCGAGAGTAGTTATCAAAGGATATTCCGAAATCTTCAAAAGATTGTTTGATAATACCGTTGTATTTA
>Ga0206123_10002134_pt1 | contig 17648 bp, 18 predicted proteins | sample Helgoland_Spring_2_FD_160086 | JGI IMG/M metagenome (GOLD analysis project Ga0206123, IMG submission 160086) | Pelagic subsurface seawater microbial communities from Kabeltonne, Helgoland, North Sea - Helgoland_Spring_Bloom_20160316_1 | ecosystem: Environmental > Aquatic > Marine > Epipelagic ...
AGTATAGTGGTGAACGTGGCAAAATGTACCACTGGTGTGCCAACATGAAGGGCGGCAAGAAAAAATCCTAAATAAATACTGCTAATGCAGATTCTCGATATAAACAATCCTTTTGTTAGTTTTCTATCCAGTTGTGGAAAGAAAGATCTGTTGGAACATGTTCCTGCACATACTAGAGATAGTATATATGGACAATGTAGGCATTTAGATATATACTGGAGAGAATTAGATAAAGCACACAAATCTTTAAAAACAATAATAGTAATAAGTTTAGACGGCATAGGTTCTAAAGAACTATTTAATTTGTGGAAAGACAACAAGTACAGTTGCAAACCAATTATTCCTGAATATGTAAAAGACTTTGCAGAACCTGTGATACTATTTGATAATAGTGCTGAAGGTTTTAGTGATGAATATATGTTTAGTTTTATATCTCAAGTTGTAAATCATTACAATTTAAATCCTGATAATACCTATTATTGTAATAGCAGTATAAACATACAAGATATACAACAACAATTAGGTTATAATAACTTTCAAACTTTTTGTGCAAACAATTTTATGGAAGATAGCATGGCAGAATTATACGAAATAATTGAGTATGATTTTAAAGAAGACAACCAATTAGTTGATATAGACACAGACTTACACAGACCGTCTGTATTCAGTTGTTTAAATAACGCACCCAAACATCACAGAACACTTTTACTAGGCTGTATGAGCAAATTAGACCTATTACAAGACGGTTATGTAAGTAGTTCTGATTTAGAATATAATAAGTTATACAGTAAAACTATTACACAATTATCAGAGGATTTAACAAACTTAATTATAGAAAAAGAAGACTTTGAAATAGCAGTTGAATGGCTTGATAAACTAAAACCACATTATCCTATAGTTGCAGATAAAAGAACGGAAGACAGTATTCATATGAAAGAGTTTGGTGATGACAGTTTTATACAAAATATGTTAAATTGTGATGTGCAAGTTATCACAGAAACGTTTTCTAATAATAATTTATTTGTTTCTGAAAAAGTATTCAAGCCTATAGTTATGTGTCAACCATTTATTATACTAGGCAGTAATAAAACATATAAGCATTTACAAGAATTAGGTTATAATACTTTTGATTATTTGATAGATACACACAAATTAGATACCACAATGAATAATATTAGCAAAATTATTATGGTGTGTGATGCAATACAGCAATTAAAAGAAATTAAATCCAACCCAATAGAGTGGAAGAACTTACAAGACAAGATTTCTATTGATGTTATTCATAATTATAATCTATTTGTTAGTAATTTAAATACCATAAAAGAAAATTCAGCCTTAGGTTTACATAAATTTTTTGAAATTAGGCCCGGGTATAAGTTACCATTACAGAACAAAGAAGATAAATAACAGTATGAAGATCAACGACATTATATTATCAGAAACAATGACAGCCGGCTCAGTTGCCACAGTGGTTAAGCCACTTCAAAGTGATGTACAACGTGTGGTCCAACGTCCTAAAAAGCCTAAAAAAACTAAATGGGCTCACAAAAAACCTGGTCCTAAGACTAAAAAAGAAAGCACAATCATAAAGAGATAATATGAAGATGCTTAAAACTAAGAATGGTCTAACGGTTGTCAGCTCAAATGAATTCCGCTTTTTTGACAAATTAAAGCACGAACAAGGTATATATGAAGTAGACCTCCATGAAAAAGAAGTACACATGGCTACTAACTTAAGACAAAGAGGACTTGTACTAAAGGTAAATGAAAATGGCAAAACAAAATACAAAATCTATCCTCAAAAAGAAACTCACTAAAAAGAAAAAAACAGAACTAGTCAATAAACTAGATAATGCTGTTAAAAGTATAAGCAAACGCAACCTTTATTTTGTGAGTGGTAACAAAGATAGATATTATTCAGTTGTTGATAGTACTACTAAGAAACCTATCTTTAAAGAGATACCTATTTCAGAAGCGGCTCAATTGATTGTTAGATTGTGTAATACTACTTCTAAAGCAAAAATTAAACAAGTCAAAGAGCACATTGATGACACAATAGTTAAACATGGTAGCGAATTAAATAAACATATAAATGATTTATATTTTTATAACCATACTCTTAAAACTACTAAAGATGTAGATAAGGTTATTATCACAGAAGCCAGAAAGGATATGTCGCTTAATTATTACTATAAAATTAAGCATCTGTTCTTAGGACAACTTCAAAATCAATTCACTGAAGTAATCGATTATAAAAAAATGTAAATATTTTGATGTTTTTGATAAATACATTTAACAAATATATTTTTATCGGGAATAGTTATGAGAATTACAAATTTCAAACAAACAGGTAGTGCTAAGTTTAAAGAACTTAACTCGTACCTAAAAGAAAATCACGGTGTTAAAGTCACCGGATTTCATTCTAAATCTAAATTAGAAAACGTAAAAGAACAAGCAATGCAACACGTTATTAGATTGAGAAATACTAACAAAAAGTTTAACTTAGATCCAGAGTATGCAAAATACTTAGGTGTTAAAGACGTTATTGATGTAATGCTTGAAGAAGGCATGTATGTTGAAAGTCCTGCTATGCAAGAAATGAAACAAATGATCAATGATAGTGTACAACAACTTATGGACAGTGGTTATACAGTAGACGAAGCAAGTTCAGAGTGTATGAACAAATTCAGACAAGATTCCCGATTTGCACATGATGATGAATTTGTTTTACCAATCGTACTTAAAGCGGCCAAAGATTATATGGAAGCCTGTGGTATGAAATCAGAAGATGCCCCACAATTTCCATCAACAGATATTGGCGAATTTTTATTTAAAGAAATGGCTAGAGAAGTTGGAATGGAATTAGACAATGTAGATACATTAAAAGCAATTGAAGAAAAATTAAATATGTTTGCAGAAGTAAGTGGCAAGAGCAGAGACTCAGTTGTTGGCTTCTTAAACGGTTTAGAAGAAGATTCAATTGCCGGCGGTATTCAAATGTTTGGTAAAAAAGTATCAGAACAAAACAAATTTACAGGTGCTAGAAAAGATGCTATTGCACAAGGTAAAGATTCTTTTGAAGTAGACGGTGAAGAGCGTACTATAACTGGCGACACAAAAGATGAAAAGAAACAAACAAAAGAAAGCATGTTTGATGATATTATTGACGATATGATTTCAGAGTCAACAGTAGAAGAAGCAGAAGTTGTAATGGCGGCAAGAGCATTAAGTGATGATATTCAAGATCAAATCGAAAGATTAGGTAGAATGCAAAACGAAGATATTCCTGCTATTGCTGATCAAATGAGATCAGAGTTTGGCGCAGAGGCGGCACAGAGTTTTGGTAACGCAATGAATGCCGCACTAGAAACTCATTTAGGTAACTCCAAAAGTACTAAAGCAGAAATGGATAGTGCAATTGGAACTATAACAGGTGAAGCACCTGCAGTATCTCCAGCAGGAGATATGGGATTAGACCAACCAGCACCAATGGATATGCCAGCAGATGATATGGAAATGGATGCACCAGTAGACAACGTACCAGCCGCGGCAGGTCCGGAAGAAGAGCCGTTAGGCAGAGCACCAGTAGAAGTATAGCATGAAAATATTTGAAGTATTGCTATTTGAAGCATACTTTGATGATCTTAAGGTAGCAGTACTTGATAGATTGGCTCAGTTTGTAGGTTCAGACCAAGATGAAATCTCCACAGAAGAATTCAGATCAGCTCTAGCAAGTGATGGTTTTCTTATGAGTGCCGAAGAACTAGTAAAGTCATTACAGCAAATGGATGTTGTACAAAATGCAACAGTTGATACTATTACGCCTAAAGGTAAAATACCAAATGATATGGTTGACCCAGAGCAAGAATTAGACCAAGTTGATGTAAGTGCTATGGCCGGCGACCAAGCCTTAGGCGCCGTAAAAGACAACCTCCCACAATAACCAACAAATAAATACAAGCATGGAAGATAGATTACTTCGTGCGGCACAGCACCTCGACAAAGAATACTTTGAACAATTTAATGTAAGTTACCCTGAAATGGCACTCAAATTTAATAGGGCTATTACTAGAGGCGGCGATCCTGATAGTTACAGAGACGAAGACTTGTTAGAAACTACACTACAGATGCGTAGAGAACAAAACAACGAGTATACTGTACAAGCAGAAAAGTTACCAACTGAGGTTCCTTATTTAAGTTTAGATGTTGCAAATGAGCAAATAGAAGATTTAAAAATGTCACTAGGTGGCGGCCCAGCATTCACTAAAGACTCTGACAAGAAGACACTTGATCCTTTAAGCAAAAGTATCTATAAACGTTTACATAAACAAACTTACATGTACCAAGATTTACTCAACGTTGATAAACAAGGTTGGTATGATCAATTCCCTCAATTTACATACAAATTAAACAAGCAAGGCGACCGTAATGATTTTGATTTTGAGGATTTAACAGATAATGAATTTATACCTGTGTTTGGCGACAGCAATACTGTTGGTATGGGTTTGCCTGTAAGTGAGCTTTGGCACAGTAAATTAAAAGAAGAATTACCAATTTATAATGCTGGTACTATATGTGGAAGTTTAATGGATGTATATATGCTTTTAGTATCTATGTACAAAACTAAAAAGTTTAAGAAAACATATATTTGCATTCCACATTCAGAAAGATTTTCAGCAGTTTCAGATAAAGGTATGGTTGAAGGCTTAGTAAATGGACGTCATTGGTTCTTAAAACAATTTGTCGAAGCAGATACCTTTTTAAATAACAATACAAGACAAATGTATAGATGGGTAGCATTACAAGGCATTATAAATTTTTGTTTATTAAATAATATTGAAGTACGGTTGTTTGATAAAAATACTTTTGCTACTGTTACTTGGTGTACAGAAAATGAATTATATGTTCCTAACTGGATGTTTTTATTTAAACATATGATTAAAGGTGTTAAATTAGTAAATGAATGCAGTACTGATGACGTAACACAATGGCCTAAACATATTGCTAGAGATCATATACACTTTGGTACATTGTGGCACGATAAAGTAGCAGAATATATGTTGACAACAACAGAAATATAGTGTATAATATAGATTGAGGACAATTAAATGTTAGTAAAAAAGTTTGAATACCCTACCCTAAAAAGGGTGACAGCCAAAAATGGTCAAAGACAATACACTGGTGACGACGATCAGCCAGTTCCGAGTGTCACCACAGTACTTTCTGATACTGGAGATAAAACAGCACTAATGAACTGGCGTAAGCGAGTGGGTGATGCAGAAGCAAATCGTATCAGCAGAGAAGCCGCAGGCCTTGGTACCAAGGTGCATAATGCATTAGAAAAATATGTACTACAAGAAGAATATGAAATCTCTGGAAGTAACCATATTAGTATTATGGCTAAGACAATGCTTGATGAAATGATATCAAAAGGTTTGAGCCAAGTAGACGAAATATGGGGTGTAGAAGTAGCCTTAATTGCAAAAGGCTTATACGCAGGTACAAGCGATGCTGTGGGTATGTTTAACGGTGTTGAGAGTATTATTGACTTTAAGACTTCTAAAAAGATTAAGAAACGTGAGTGGATTGAAGACTATTTTATGCAAGGTTGTGCATACGCATTAGCACACAATGAAATGTTTGGCACAAACATTAAACAAGTTGCTATCCTCATGATAGACAGAGAAGGCAAGTATGCAGACTTTGTTATTGAAGGCAACGAGTTTGAAGAATATTGTAATAAATGGGCTATGAGACTAGCAGATTATTACAATAAAGTATGATATCAAAAGAAATACATTTAAAACATCATCTATCTCAACATGTAGCAGAACATGACTTTGAAATAGTTGAAGTAGAATTACCTGAGATTAAATCAGGTGAATTTTTAGTTAAAAATTTATATTGTAGCACTGATCCTTTTATGCGACCAAATATGTCATGGCATGGCGGGTTCTTTAGGATGGATCCTAATGCTCCTTTGTACGGTGAATCTATTGGCATAGTTATAGAAAGTAAATGTACTGATTACCCAGTTGGAAGTTATGTATGGCATAATAAAGGTTGGAGAGAATATGCTATTTGGAAAAATACTACAGTAATACTTAAAGTTGATCCAGACGTAGATAATTTAGAAGAATCACTTTTAAATTTTGCAATAGCATTTAGTCTAGTTGGTAGAACAGCATACTACAGTATGAATGATGTATTAAATGTTCAACAAGGCGATGTTGTAGGAATAGATGGCGCAACTGGCGGTGTAGGCCATTTAGCAGTACAAATAGCAGTATCTAAAGGTGCAAAAGTTTACGGTATTACTAGCACTGATGAAAAAGTGTCGACAATAAATGAACTTGGTGGTATTGGTGTTAAAGTTGTACCTAATTGGCCACTAGAAAAAAAAATAAAAGCATACAACAATATAGGCGAACAGTTTGATTATTACCATGCTAATGTTGGCAATGATTATACCTTGGCAGGATTACGCAATATGGCGTACCGCGGAACTCTTGTACTATGTGGAATAATGAAGCATTACAATGATACTAATATTGGTCCTGGTCCTAGTTTAGGTGCAGTAATATATAAAGATGTGTCAATACGTGGTTGTAATTTTTCATCAAAGAATACTACTTTTGACAATGAATGGAATCAAGAACTGCGAAGTTTCTTTAACGTAAACAAAAACAAAATTAAATGTTTAAGTACACTAACATATGGCTTAGAAAGTATGCCGGCACAGTTTGTAGGCCATTTTAAAGGTTTTGAAGCCAATATTGGCAAAAGTCTATGTAAGATATAATCCCTAATTTGCTTAAAGTGATAAATACATTTATAAGAATTATGTGGAGATTACATAGTGTCACACCAAGACGATGCAAATTTAAAAGTTATAATAAGTAGAATCCAGCAAAGGCGTGGTCTTAAGCAAGATCTACCTCAGCCTTTACGACCTGGAGAAATTGGTTTTGCTACTGACAGCAGACAAGTATACATTGGTGCTGATACAAGCGATCCTATTAGTGATAATTACAACAAAACAGTAGTATTTGAGACAACACAAAATGCTCAAGACTCTACAATAGCATTATCTAATAGTCAAATATTAAAATTTGAAGTCCCACATATTAGATTTCCAAAAGGCTCGAGCACATTTGATGGTGTGAGTAAGTCTATTAGTTGGAGAGCAAATACAAGTTCAAGTTATACTATCTCTACAGGTGCAAATGTATCAAGAACTACATTTGGTAGTGAAATAACTAGTAACGCAAGTTCAATTATAAATCAAAATATCTCTAATCAATCATTTGGAGCAAATGATATTAAAGTTATTATTGATGGTGTTGCACAAACAGGTGACAACGATGGTACAAATGCAAACGTAAATGCCGCTTTTGATTACAACTTTGTGAGTAGTAATACATTAGGCAGTGATCACACGTTGTATATGAGAACAGCACCTAGTAATAGTCAAGAAGTAAGTATAACTTACTACGGTAATACGCAAGTTATACACTTGCTAACTGCATCAGGTATTGTAACTAACGGTTCAAGTACGCAAGGTTTTTATACTGCAAAAGGTATTGAAGATTGGCAAAAACTTAATCATGAATACATACTAGTAAACGATGAAACAGGAACAGGGTGGTTAGGATTAGAAACTAAACATTTAGATGTTGTTGGTGGTTTAGGTAGTGGTGCTGTAAGTAATGTAAGTTTGATATCAGCAGGTGGTGTTATTGGCGTAAGAAATCCTTTAGACCAAGCACTATTTGGTGGTAATGCAAGTTTTGATGCTACTACTTATACAGGTACAACTGCAACTGCTACAGCAAATGCTACAGCAATTACATTTAATACTGGTTCAACTGTGTTGGATTTAAGTGGTACAAAAACAACAGGTACTAATTCATTTATATGGATAGAAGGTTCAAGTACCGCAAGTAACACAGCAGTTGGTTGGTTAAACAATAAGTTACTACCAGTTGCAAGTGCAAATGCAAGTACAACATTTACAGTTGATGTGCCGGCTAATGCTTTTGTTACAGGACAAACTGTAAACAATGTTTCTATTAGTGGTAGTGATTTAGTTATAGATATTACAGGACTAAACGGTTCAATTGCAAATGGTGACAACGTTAGTTTTAATGGTAATGCAGAAATAGGTACTAGTCAATATATAGTAGCAAATTTAAATTCTACATCATTTACAATTACTGACCCAGGACTAAGTGCAAATATTACAACTCCAATTTCATTTATCAATTTTAAAACCAATACTGGTGAAGTACAATTATACAGTCAAGATCATGGATTTGCAAATGGCGACAGTATTACTGTTAGTAGTTCAGATGATACTGCTGAAATCAATAATACAACATTTACAATTTCAAACCAAACAACAAATACATTTATTATTACACCAACAAGTACTATAGCACCTAATAGTGCAACAAGTGGTACTAGTGTTGCTGGTAGTGTATCACCAGAAATTCCTGCAAGTATTGTAGCAGGTGATAACATGGTTATCGCTCCAGGTAGATATATAAGTTTAAGTGGTGAAACAACACTTAATGGTGCTATACAAAAAATAAATACAGATGGTGATTGGCTTAAAATGAGTTTGATACCTGACAGCACAGATAAGACTTATGTAAGAAGTTCAGATCAAAGAGAATACTTACTGTTTAACGACCCAGCAGACGGACTCAGTTCTTGGGGCAATGTAGGTATTGATTTAAATACAGCAACTAACAATAGATACTTAAAACAAAATACTACTGTTAAAGCAAAATTAGAAGAATGGTTAGAAGGTTTATTTAATGAAAATTCAGATAGACATAACATTTTAAGTAATGTCTACATAAATTCTCCTTTTGCTAGTACACAATTTGGCACTTACAGTTTAGATGTAAACAGTACTACAGGAGAAATAGATTTTGATGGTCACGAAGAATCAGGTAACTTCTCCGAAATAGTAAACAAATTATATTTTGATAAAGCAGATTCTAATATTAAAGGACTTGCAACAATCAAAACAAATATTGAGTTATTGACAACAGAGGCTCAAGAAGCTCGTTCAAGTACAATTGAATACAGCGAACCTAATGAATTATTGTTAGATACCTCATCACCAAATACGCAAGTAGTTGTTTCCTCACTAGGCACAGATGCAAGTATTATTGATACAATGATGATTGACTATGTAATAGATGGAAGAATGCCAGGTGGTGATTTTTATAACAAAGTTGGTACGTTACAATATGTTGCTAATCCATTAGCAGATAACGGAAACGGTTCAGTTGTTGTTCAAGACTTAGGAACTGAATTTGCAGACACTGGTATAGATATAAATGACGGTATTAAATTTACTGGTGCTATATCTAGTGGTACTGTAGCAATAAGTTCTAACATATCATTATCTCCAACTCCTAGTAACGTTACAATGAAGTATATTACTAGAAGATGGAAATCCTACTAAAACAGGATTGTAAATGTTTGACAAACACACTACGGTTGCGACTAGACTAGAACAATACAGAAAGTTACGAACCAGTAAACTTTCAAAAGCCAACATACTCGAGCAATTCAACGAAGTAAAACCACGTTCCAGATACATAGATTATTGGACTCCAAAATCATGGCCAAAACCGTTTGAAATTATTGAGCATGGGTATTTTTGCACTACAGGCATATCTCTTTTACTGTATCATTTATTAGGTCATTTAGATTACCTAAATCCATTAGAAACAGAATGGAAAGTGATAAGTAATAACATGAACGGATTTGACGGAGCAGTCTTTGTACATAACAATCATATGTATAATCTAGACGCAACAAAACCAGTTCCAATGGACATAGCAGGTGACTACTATGTTGAATTGACCAATTTAAAAAATTTATATATACCGATAATTTAATTATTGACATTGTAATACGATAGTGTTATAATGTGGAACACACTTTGGATAACATACACATGCAAGTAGAAAAAAGAGACGGAAAATTAGAACCAATAGATATAGATAAACTGCATAAAGTTGTTTCATACGCATGTGAAAACATTACTGGTGTTAGTGTAAGTGAAGTAGAAATCAATAGTAAAATTCAATTCTTTGATTCAATTAAAACAGAAGATATTCAAGAGACACTTATCAAAAGTGCCGCAGATTTAATCAGCGAAGAAACACCAAACTATCAATATGTAGCAGGTAGGCTAATCAGTTATCATTTGCGTAAGCAAGTATATAATACATTTGAGCCTCCATGTTTGTGTGATATTATTCAAGATAATGTTGATGTTGGCATGTACGATGCAGAATTCTTAGATCTGTTTACAAAAGACGAAATCAATCAATTACAAGAATACATTGACCATGACAGAGATGAGTATTTAACTTATGCGGCAATGGAACAATTCCGTGGAAAGTATCTAGTACAAAACAGGGCAACTGGCGAAATATTTGAAACACCACAAGTAGCATACATGATGATAGCGGCTACATTATTCAGCAGGTATCCAGCAGACACTAGAATGAGATATATTAAAGGATACTATGATGCAATCAGTACATTTAAAATTAGTTTACCTACTCCAGTTATGGCAGGTGTTAGAACACCACAGAGACAATTTAGTAGTTGCGTACTTATAGAAACTGGTGACAGTTTAGATAGTATCAATGCTACTGCAGGTAGCATTGTAAAATATGTTAGCCAAAAAGCAGGTATTGGTATTGGAGCAGGAAGTATTAGAGCAGTAGGCTCACCTATTAGGAGCGGAGACGCAACTCACACAGGAGTTATCCCCTTCTATAAACTATTCCAATCAGCAGTTAAGTCATGCTCACAAGGTGGAGTAAGAGGCGGAGCGGCAACACTATACTATCCTATTTGGCATTTAGAAGTTGAAGACATGCTGGTACTTAAAAATAATAAAGGCACCGAAGATAACCGTGTAAGGCACATGGATTACGGTGTACAGTTTAACAAATTGATGTACGAAAGACTTATTAGTGGTGGCAATATTACATTGTTCTCACCACATGATGTTCCAGGACTGTATGATGCCTTCTTTGCAGACCAGGACAAATTTAAAGAACTTTACGAAGCGGCAGAACGTAAAACAAGTATCAAAAAGAAAACTATTCCTGCAATAGATTTGTTTAGTTCGTTTGTGCAAGAACGTAAAGACACAGGTAGAATATACTTAATGAATGTCGACCATGCTAATACACATGGATCATTTATAGAAGAACTAGCACCAATTAGACAAAGTAATTTATGCTGTGAAATCAACTTGCCTACTAAACCTTTAAATAAGACCGATGACCGAGAAGGTGAAATTTCTCTTTGTACTTTATCTGCAATCAATTGGGGTGTCATTAAAAAGCCAGAAGACTTTGGAAAAATTTGCGATCTGGCTGTTAGAGCATTGGATGAACTCTTGGATTACCAAAGTTATCCTGTTATAGCCGCAGAACTTAGCACAATGAAAAGACGCCCTCTCGGAGTCGGCATTATCAATTTTGCGTATTGGTTAGCAAAACATGAAACCACATATCAAGAGCCTAACTTAGAGTTAGTTGACGAATATGCTGAAGCATGGAGTTATGCACTTATAAAGGCTAGTGCAGACTTGGCAGTAGAGAAAGGTGCTATTCCTGGTAATATGGAAACTAAGTATGGACATGGCATAACACCTAATCAAACATACAAGAAAGAAGTTGATGAATTAGTTAAGAATAATGAAAGACAAGATTGGAAAGGATTACGAGAGCAACTCAAAGCAACAGGTATTAGAAACTCAACACTAATGGCACTTATGCCTGCTGAAACATCAGCACAAATTAGTAATAGCACAAACGGTATCGAACCACCACGCAGTTATGTAAGCATCAAACAAAGTAAGCATGGTGTACTGAAACAAGTAGTCCCAGGTTATCCTAGACTAAAAAATAAGTATGATTTACTGTGGGATCAGAAGTCACCAGAAGGCTATTTAAAGATTATGGCTGTATTACAAAAATATATCGATCAAGGCATTTCAGTAAATACTTCGTATAATCCAGAACACTTTGAAGATGAGAAAGTTCCTCTTAGTGTTTTAATTCAAGACATGTTGACTTTTTACAAATATGGTGGAAAGCAGATGTATTATAATAACACGTTTGATGGTCAAGGTGAAATTGACATAAATAATGACACTACAGAAACGGTAGAAGTAAACATGGTGTCAACCATAGATGATGACGATTGCGAGAGTTGTAAAATATAATGACAGTTTTTAACCCAAACAGAAAGACAAAGCATACAGAATCTAAGATGTTCTTAGATAAGGCAGGCTCAGTAGATATACAAAGATTTGATACATTAAAATATAAACAGTTTGATAAACTAACAGACAAGCAGTTAGGTTTCTTTTGGCGACCAGAAGAAGTCGATATTACTAAAGATTCAACTGACTTTAAAAATCTTTCTGATCATGAAAGACATATCTTTACAAGCAATTTAAAAAGACAAATACTACTTGATAGTGTACAAGGACGCTCACCTAATCTTGCCTTCTTGCCTATAGTAACTCTACCTGAGTTAGAAACTTGGATTGAAACTTGGGCATTCAGTGAAACGATTCACAGCAGAAGTTATACGCATATCATTAGAAATGTGTATCCAGATCCTAGTAAAGTATTTGATGAGATGTTAGATATACAAGAAATATGTGATTGTGCAGATAGTATTACTGCTAACTACGACAACCTTATTGAACACAACATGTTAAGAGCCCGTGGATTACAAAGTTACAATGAGTACGAACATAAAAAAGCAATATGGCTATGCTTAATGAGTGTAAACATATTAGAAGGTGTTCGCTTTTATGTGTCATTTGCTTGTAGTTGGGCATTTGCCGAATTAAAGAAAATGGAAGGTAATGCTAAGATAATTAAATTGATAGCCAGAGACGAAAACGTACATTTGGCTAGTACTCAACAGATGCTGAAGTTTTTGCCACAAGACGATAAAGACTTTGCTAAAATAGAAAAAGAAACATACGAACAATGCACTCAAATGTTTATTGATGCTGTTGAGCAAGAAAAAGCATGGGCAGACTACTTGTTCAAAGACGGAAGTATTATTGGTCTAAATGCAGACTTACTAAAGCAGTATGTAGAGTTTATTGCCGGCAAACGAATGAATGCTGTTAGGCAAGAAAAAATATTTAACACAGGCACTAACCCGTTACCATGGACTCAATCATGGATTGCTGGAAGTAGTGTGCAAGTTGCACCACAAGAAACTGAGATAAGTAGTTATGTAATTGGTGGCACAAAACAAGACGTAACAAACGACACATTTAAAGGATTTAGTTTATAATGCCAGGTGTAACAAAAGTATCAAAGAATCAGGCTCAAGGTGCTATATTAGGACCTGGTGCTTCTACAGTTTTTACTGAAGGTGCTAGAACTAGTTTATTAGGTGACAATGTTGCACCACACGGTAAGCCACCTCATACTTCAGCAAAGATGGTTGAATCAAGTAAAACTGTTTTTGCTAACGGTAAACAAGTTGTTAGATCCGGTGATGCCGCAAGTTGTGGTCATGCCGCCAACGGTGCCAGTACCGTATTTGCTGGCTAGTCAAGCCATACTAATAATAAATATGCTATATGCTTATTATTCAATTTGTTGATCCAATCGACATATCGACTTTTCCTGTCGAAATAATACAATCTTTTCGACATAACACATACCTAATAGATTGTCAAATGAACGAATATGATGTTATAAATCATATCACATCAAACTACCCTGTTTTAAACATGCAAAACAACCAAGATGTTGCTTATTTCGGTGGTTTAGACGCACATACAACGTCTTACACGAACGTTTTAAAAGAAGATACACTTGCGCCACTGATTGAGAAAATAGACTTGTTAGAGACGCAAAAACCACAAATAATATGTTTTGATTGGCAAATAGACCGTAATTACATACTAGATTATCGTATAGCACAACTAATTAAAGCAGGAAATATAGTAGTTTGTTCCGGTGGAAATGAGGATTTACCACTACTAGATCTTAGTCCAGTAGCAGTTGATGGTGTGTTTAGAGTAGGCGGAAATTTATATAATGGCCATTATGCTAATTGGATTGATGTGTATGATTTTATTGTACCTAATATACCAAACAGCAATAAAGCAGTACATATTGTTTGTGAAAAATTAGTTGCTAAAGACTTAGAATTAGAGTATGATTTAGATTTTTACAGCGAAAGTTATATTAAAAGTGCTCCATGGCCTAGACGTTTAGTAAAGACACCAGAAAAATTAAATAAAGTGTATGAATTTTTGCCTGTGTCTAATTTAAGATATTTTGCCGGAGAACATTTACTGCCAGTAAGGCCTGGAGATGTAGTAGAAGTTAAACATGGTTCATGTGAGTTAGCAGATTTTGTAGATGCTAAAAGTATTACAGTTGATGAAAACTTGCCACGTGGTATTACATTTAATACTGATAGTGGATGGATGTATGGTACATTTAAATTTAAAAAGGATTTGTTTCATAGATTTGTAGTAAGTTTTAATGATCATACATTTGAATATCATATTATTAGTTGTGATGCAGATGCAAAACCTAGTTATGAAGAAGTAAAAGAAAAATACTTAAATCAACCATATGATGCTCCACCATTTACAATTAGAGAGTATTGGGTGCCTATGGCTAGACCTGTAAAACTTTTAGAACCAGGCGATCCGTTTATTAGAACTTATAATTTAAATGACTATCATTTATACAGAGGTGTAGAATGAGAGGGGTAACATTTAGTGAATTTGGCGGCGGCCAACCAGTTGACATGTTTATTCATGCACCAACCAGTATGCCTGGAACACCCATGCAAGAAGCAATTAAAACTGCAATATCAATCAGAGAAAAGTATAGTAAAGAGATATATGTATGGTGTGATTATAGTGTACAACACATGTATTCACAGATTGCTATGCAGGCTTTTCAAATGGCAGGCATAGAATTTAAAGCGGCAATACCATTACTGAGTAATAATTTAAGCAAACGTGAAAATGACTGTACTATTGCATATTGTGAAAGTAGAAATATACAATATGAATTATTTTATATAGATGTACCTGAATTATTTAACGGACCAGAGTTAGAAAAGTACGGAGAGTTATTTCCAACTACACAACCACAAATGACTATAGCAGGTAAATTTTTTGATATGCTTCCTGATTGTTGTGTTGTATATCCTGGATTTATGATGCATGTTAGTAATAGCGAATGGACTAGAAGTAAAAACAATGGCTTCATGCCTTTTGTGCCACACGAAACACAAGAACATGCCGCATCAGTATTTGGCAAGGAGTATACTAATTTTCAAGAACATTATGTAGACATGTACAGCAGTTGGATGTTTACACAAAGTTATGGTGAAGTATTAAAATCAGTTACACAGGAATTTGTTGATAATGCTCCTCATAGGTATTATCAGTATGAAATGCGTACAATAAAACAAGCAGGATTTGATATTAAACCTACAACACAGAAACTTATTGGCATCGAAATGCTCAAAAGTTTTTTCGGTCATGATAAATACGATATAGCATTCAGACAAAGATTAGCACCATTTTCCCCTTTGACCCTGAAGTATGCAAGTCTACAGTACACAGTTAAAGTAGACACTAGACTCAGAGAGATGTTAGAAAATTATCATGAAGAAACTTTTGAATTTATTGACAAACTTTTTTAAAGACAAAGCAAAAGCCAACTTCTGGCTATATACATTACCAATACAATTAGTAGGATGGAGCATTATTCCAATAATGGCTTATAATAGCGATTGGAATTACCTTTGGTTATCATTAGTTACATACTTCTTGTTTGGATGTGTGGGAATGGCTATTGGCTTACATAGATATTGGGGCCATGGAGCATTTGAAATGCCTAAATGGAAAGAACGTATTATGACAACATGTAGTGTGTTTAATGGATACGGTGCAATTTTCCCTTGGGTTATGATACACACAGCAGGACATCATAAGAACAGTGACAGAGAAGGCGACCCGCATAGTCCTACACAAGGATTTTGGCATGCCTTTTTAACATGGCACAGAGAACAAAAATACTTTGACCAACACATTGATAGGCGAGTACTAGTTGGGTATATTAGACGTGGATTTGTAAACGACAAGTACTACCAATTCCTAAACGACAACCACTTAGCAGTCAATTACGGAACAATTTTACTAGTATGGTTATTGTTTGGTTGGCAAATTGCACTATACGGAATAGTATTTGGTATATGGGCAACACTAATGAATACAAGCACAGTAACAGCACTAAGTCATTACAGTTGGTTTGGGTACAGAAACTTTGAAACCAAAGACAATAGTGTGAACAACAGAGTTGGGGCAATTTTAACATGGGGTGAAATGTTACATAACAATCATCACAGGTATTGGAATGCAACAAATAATAGTCAGCACTGGAGTGAAATAGATATCAGTAGTTGGGTTATTAAGGGGTTAAAGAAATAATGATATTTTACGCATTATTTATACCTGCAACAATTCTAAGTTTTAGTTGGAGTTTATATTATGGCTCTATAGAACTTTGGATTGCAACATTATTTTTTACAACATTATATAGTGGTTATGGAATTGTGGTAGGATATCATAGATTGCATAGTCATAAAAGTTTTAATACTTGGGAACCTATAAGAAAATTATTATTATACTTAGGGTGTCAAGGAGCACAAGGCTCGCCAGTAACATGGAGCCTTATACATAACAGAAGTCATCATGCACACACAGACACAGAAAGAGATGTACATACTCCCACTAAAGGCATATGGTATGCTTTTATTGGTTGGATATTTCATAAAGAAAACCATATGTTTGCACACAAAGAAATATTTAAAGTTAAAAAGATCTTAGATCCTTACTCTATTTGGTGTCATAGAAATTATTATTTTTTAGTAATTCTAAATTTATTTATTATAGGTATAATTACTATGCCTTGGCATGACGGAAGATATTTACTTGCAAGTTTAAATGCAAGTTTTTTAAGTTTAATTATTAGTGGAATAGTAAATGTTTTTGGACACACACCTATTAAAGGTTTGACATATCAAACCACACCTATGAAAAACAATAGTACCAATAATCCTTGGTTAGCATTGTTTACATGGGGTGAAAGTCTACATAACAATCATCACTATAGACCAAGACAATTAAACTTTAATACTAAATGGTACGAATTGGATGTAGGCAGATGGTTGATCTCAACAATAAAAAAATCTTAAGAACTTTCTTTAACGGCGAAATAGGTTGTATAGAATACGACAATGACTGGTTACCACAACTAGAAGAGTTTTGTAGTGTTGCAAAAGAGTTAGGATACGTCAATAATGAATCTCCAGAAGCAATGAAAGTTGATGAAATACAATATCATTGTATGATACATATCCCAACTAAAAAAATATATGCAGTTGCTGGTGTACAGTATATGCCTGAATACAAAGAAGGTTACTACAGAATTTGGACAAGATTAAGCAGAATACCAAATCCAGATATACCAATGACTACAAGTAGAAGATATGGTAGAGGAGAAATGCCTGAGTTTGATGGACTACTTTAT
>Ga0206123_10002135_pt1 | contig 17647 bp, 14 predicted proteins | sample Helgoland_Spring_2_FD_160086 | JGI IMG/M metagenome (GOLD analysis project Ga0206123, IMG submission 160086) | Pelagic subsurface seawater microbial communities from Kabeltonne, Helgoland, North Sea - Helgoland_Spring_Bloom_20160316_1 | ecosystem: Environmental > Aquatic > Marine > Epipelagic ...
CTGTAAGACACTAGATCATTAGCTATTGAGACATTGACCAACCACTACCGAAAGACTGTCATTCAAACTTTCAAATTCAAAAAAAGCCCAATTAGGGTACTTTTGAAATTCGGAGTAAATGCGCTTTAAAATTACTATCCTCAGCATGGCACAGCGGCAGTTCATTCTTCAGAATGAACGAGAGCCCCAATCGAAACTACCGCGGCTCTACCTACTCAACGGGAAAGCCCAGCGCGAGTCCGAATCGCGAAACGTCGCGCCGCACCCTTTCCGCCAATTAAGTTTCGCACCGCGAAGATTAATTGGGTCAAATTTCCAACATGGCACAGCGGCAGTTCATTCTTTAGAATGAACGAGAGCCCCGATCGAAACTACCGCGACTCTACCGACTCCACGGGAAAGCCCATCGAGGGTTCGAATCGCGAAACGTCGCACCGCACCCTCTCCGCCAATTAAATTTCGCACCGTGAAGATTAATTGGGTCAAATTTCCAGCATGGCACAGCGGCAGAAGTAAGTTTTGCATAGCAAAAGTTTACAGCTTTCCAGGATTGCACGGCGGCAGTTTATTCGCCAGAATAAACGAGAGCCCCGGATCAGAGCCGCGATCCCAGATCCTGTATCAAATCTTGTCCTTTCTCGCCCAAGTTGTTCATGGTTTCCCCGTCAATCGGTTTTCAGCTTCCTGCTTCACTATTTTTCGGTCCAGTGCTTTGATCTCCGGCGCCGGGTTTGATTCAACTTTCCGGTCCATCATTTTGCTAAATCCCGTCTCTTTTTCTGCCTTATCACGGATCACGCCTTTACGACGATTGACCTAACAAAAGCTCATATCACCACAGCAATCTCGCACCAGGGTCTCAAGTGTTCCGACAAGACGTCTGAAGGATGTTGTTTGTTCGAGCAACGTTTCAAAATTCCGAAGTATCTCTACACGCTGTAACGTTTAGTTCAGTTCACTGAAGCCTGATGAAAGTGTAATTTTAATCATATCGCTTTGATCTACTTCGATTGGTGGAACCCTTCATCGACCTGCCGTATTTATGATGCGCAACAAAAAGACTAAGGGGAAGGCTTTACGCTTCTTCATGCGACGAGGGATGTCCAATATTCTGCTTTTTAGAAACCGGTGTGCATAAAAAGCTGAGGTTCAGTTTCGGTTCAGGTTTTCCCGACGGGAAAGTGTCTTCAGCACGTATACATGAGTGTTATCACATCTTGATCTGCGAATCTTTGTGATGATCCCGGCTTGTGGATGCAAATGTGGAGACCCTAATTGGTTAAGACATTGGCATTTTCTCCGTCTTCGGCGCCCTCATACCTGTCGATTTCCTTTGAGCTTAAACACACTCTTGTCCTTCTAAGTAGGAAATAATGATCTTGAATATCAAAAAGCTAACATGTTCAACAAAGACTCCATCCTGGACATCACTCTTGCCAGAGTCGATGTTAAAAATATCCGCCGTACTAATGTTTGCACTGCTCGGTGCCTGCTCAGGCGACGACAACGATGATGAGTCTATAGCGTCGACGAAAACTTTTTTTCAGATAATAAACGGCATTCCTGACTCCCCCAGTGTTCTGGTGACCTTCATTGAGGTTGGCGTCAGTGATGATGAGGATGACGACATTGAGGATAGTGCGAATCTGGCGCAGCAGGATGCCACCAGTCTGCGCACGATCGATCCAGGCGTGGTTACAATAGCTGTTACGGATGTTGATCCCGACACGGGCGACACGACAGTGCTAATCCCAGACACCATGCTAGACCTTTCCGTTGGAACGGTTTATACGGTGGTGCTAACTGGCACCTATGAGGTGCCGGAGCTTGTTGTCTTTGAAAAGCCTTTTGGTGATGTCGAAGATTCAACGGACGAGGCTGAACTGGACGCAATTTATCTTGGTTCACAAGGCGGAATCGAACTCATTGTCGCAGCAAACGACACAAGTGGAGTAAGTTCGTTGCTGAACCTTTCGGCGCAAATGTCCAGTGAGCCATTTCGAGCGGCAACCGATATTAGTCATGAGATTAACCTGCAGGAAGTTTCGGGTGAAGCGCCTGTCTTCAGCGTAGATAGTGTTAGCTTTGGTACTGGTACAAGAGCGTCTTTAGTCGTCACTGACAAGTTGGCAACGAACCCGCCGACTGTCGATCTTTTTGTCGTTTTCGAATCTGGCATCGTTCAAACTTTTACCAACCTTGCCCAAAAACCCAAGCTTCGGTTTGTTAACGCGGTGAGTGATGGCGATGTCGATATTGAAGTCCGCGACTCATTCTCCGGTGACCTGATCAGCCTCAGGTCACTTGCATTTCAGCAGGCAACTGACTACGAGGAATCAGTAGACGGATCTACTTTTCAGGACATCATCGTTCGAAGGTCAGAAGCACCTGAGGAAACCCCGTTCGTAACAGTGGTTAGCCTGGAGGGTGAAGTTTTTTATACGCTAGTGTTTGGCGGGTCGTTTACGACTGGTGACGTGGCTTCGCATCTGACGCAAACAATCGAAAATCCGCTTGCAACAATTACAAGAATCAAGTTTATCAATGCTGCAAGACTTACCGAGATAAATGACCTTGAAGAAGAAGTGGATGTCGCGCTTAGTCTCTATGTGCTTCAGTCAGGAAATTCCCTGGAAGATTCGACGCCGATTCTGACGACTGATTTTATGTCCAGTGCGGCTACTCAAGTATCAGCAAAAGAATCTATTTTGGTGGTAACGCGGGAAGGTAGCACCCAGTTGATGGCAGATCCTGTTCCTATTTTGCTACAGGATATTAGCACTTTGTTGATTACTACAACTGAATCTTCAGGAGGTGGTCAGCCGTTTGAAGTAGTCATCGAAAGTCAGCCGCGGCCTTGAGAATGGTTAATTTGGGAAGTTTTATTTCTTTAGGCAAATTCATTGCTGTCTGTGGAGTACTTTTACTCATGAGTTGCGGCACTGATGAAGGGTTTGATGAGAATACCCTTGTCGTGCCAACAGGGTATCTTAGGTTTGTGCATACGTTGTCTGAGGGTCCAGAGTTCATTGTTGAGTTTGATAATCAGCTGATTAGTGGGTTTAACTTTGGCGACGTAAGTGCAGACCAGGTAATCAACCCACTAATCGACACTGATTTAACATTTAGTTATTTTGATGAAACAGGCATTCAGGAGATTTCGACTATCACTGTAAATGTGGATATTGATCACACGGTAACAGTCATTGTCACCGGGACGCTCGCCAAACCTCAACTCCTGGTCATTGATCAGTCGACGGACATTAATGATCTTGACGTCAATGTGGTCTTTGCGCACGGGGCGGCTTTTGCTTTTAGCGGTTACGATTTCTATATTACTCAGGGTACAGAACCTTTAGGAGAACCAATTGCCCTACTAAATCAATATGAAGCATCATCGACCCTATCATTAATACCAGCGTCTGATTATCGATTGAGGGTAGTCGCGCCAAATTCGACAAATGTTGTCTGGGACTCTGGGCTGTTTAGTGTCGAGATTGAAAAAAACCTGCTCTTTGTTCTTCACGATGGATTCGGTCCAGATCAGAACTCAGTGAAAGTACTACCTGTCACTGAGTTCGGCACCGTGGTCTTTGATGAATCACAAAATGGGGCTGTTCGATTTAGCCAGATGGTCGCCGATGAGGAAGAAGGTGTGGACTACTACCTGGATGGAAATCTCGTTGTTAACTCGCTGAGTTTTCAATCTGTAACGGGATTTCAAAATAGTGAAACAGGCCTACGGGAAATTACCGTCACCAGCTCTTCAGATCCAGAGGATGTTATTGTTGAATCTACTTTCACCATCGAGCCAGGCACTTACCACACAGTCTCACTCATCGGAACGATGGAAAATTCTAGCCTTGATGTGATATCTGAAGACTACAGACGTATCAGTGATCGCGCGTCGTTGGTCCTAAGCCATTTTTCCAGCTCAGAGGGAAACGTCGATGCTCGCATTGTGCCGGCAGGCTCTAGCTTGGCTGATAGCTTGCTTCTTTCACTGGTGTTCGGAACCAGTAATAAGGCAGTATTTTTGCCCGACAGCTACGAAATCTATCTCACAGAGGTAGGAACAGATGACATTGTAGGAGGCCCCTTTCGAATCAACATGCAAAGCGGTGGTTTGTATCGACTTTATCTGACAGATCAAATGGGAGGCGGTGGCCCTACTTTGTTCCTGCCTGGTGACGATCTCAATCCATCCTTTAACTTGAATTCTGAATAGGTTTCAAGCTGGGACAGTTCGAGCAAGGCAAATCGATACAGCCACATTCGCGAATCCGGCAACAACAAATAATTCAATCAAAGGATCCGAATGTGCTGCAATGACATACGCTTTTTTCTCTGTCGTGAATGCTAGATACCTGGCACAACTAAATATGCGTCGCCTGTCCATGAACCGGGTTGATTTAGGGATTAACGGTGTTCTGATGTCAACCATAACTTCCTCCGATCTTATTGGGAATAAGGATTTCAACCTGGATATTGCGCCATCTTGAAGGTGGCTATTTTAAATAATCTTCTAAGCCTGATGTGACCTGTGTTGCAGCCAAAAATACAGAAACGGGGGTATATGTCTGTTGATTTGCAGCCATACCTGACCCAGGTTTTGTGCTGAAATATGAACCACTGATCGAGCACTAGATTGCTGTTAGTAGGTTATTTTTTCTCGATTGAGTGGGTTAATCTATAATGCAAATATCCAACGTAATTGGATCAATATCCAATACAAATCAAAAGGGAAGCCTGAAATGGTTTTTTCTACACCTTTGTTAGGAAATAAATAGGACTGAGGGCAGTGCGTTGTATCAAAGAATAAAAGAATGGTACTTCAAAATGAGGCCCTTTGAACTTCGACACAAAGGAAAAATATATGAGCAGCTTGGAGCGCGTGTTTACAAAAAATGGGTTCCCACTTCAGGAGAGGTAATAACCCGGTTTCGACTTATAAATAGATTAAAAATAGTAGAGACAGGGAGTCGCAGAACGGCACTGGAAAACCATGAGAAGTTGACTCGAATATGGGAATGGCGGCATTTGTTGTCTGCGTTATTTTTGCAGTCCTGGGCTATAGCTGCAGGTTTCTTTCTCGGAGTTGAGCAATTTTATGTCTGTTCCGTTATTAATATTATTGTAAATCTATATCCAATTGCAGTGCAGCGTTATAATAGAGTCCGTATAACTCTCCTACTCAAAAAGATAGTTTGCTAACAATGCCCCTTTGGCATAATGTCGGCGTTATTATCATGCTGGGACTGACAATGCCCCGACGATTTAGCTGATCAATTTCCTGCAGCCGAGCCCTACAATAGTGATGAACCTAAAGACTAGTGTTAATACTCGTTTCATTCAAAATTTCCAGTGACCTTTCTATGCTTGTGTTGCTGACAACGCCGGCGGATGAGAATACAGCGCTTTGCAGTGAATTTACCTGAGATGATTCCCGGCTTCTTATCCCGCAATCGCAATCGCCGCGCCTGACATGCACCAGACCTGGCTCTGGCTGTCCTGTCGGCTAAACGGAGCCTCCACTCAATAAATTGATACTTCAATAATCCATCTTGCAGATAAAACCAATCTCAACAATTTCTGGGTTTTGTATGTAATGATAAAGCTGGTTAAATCAAAGCACTGAATAGGTACCGCGGTACGGGGGCAACAAGGCTCAAAAAAGAATCTATTTAGTTCTATGACGAAGATACATAATCAAGTTGTTCAAGGAGATTGTTATGCCTCAATTTAAGCTAATTCCATCAAGAGAAAAAATTCTTGCCCGGATTCCCGACTATGCGGTTGAGATTGTGCCATTGGCCAGGACTGTCACTATCCAATACCAGGGTACCGTCATTGCTGAAACAAATGCGGCACTGCTGGTCAAGGAAACAAAGCATGCGGACGTGGTCTATTTACCCAGGTCCGCACTGCGTGCAGAGTTTTTTAAAGCAACCGACCACTCAACCTACTGCCCATTTAAGGGCCATGCAAATTACTGGCAGTTGAATCTGGCAGGCGAGATCCAGGACAATATCGTTTGGAGCTATGAATCACCCTACGAAGAAGTGGCTGATCTTAAAGACTTCGTTTCGTTTTATACGGATCGAACTGAAATGACAGTTTCCGGTTGATGACGGGGTATTCGGCGCTCGGTGGGAGCATTCTGTTATCCCTTTGCCCTTTTTTCTGAGAGTGCTGAAGTTGCCAAGCTAATTTGAAAATGACTTTGTGAGCTTTAATCGTTGCGCAATGCCAACAGACCGAAGCTAGTGCCCTGTTTGATCCCCCAGCGAATGATCACGGCCAAGAACACAATGAACAGCGCCCATTGAGTTTCTTGACCGTGTTTTAGCGTATCTGTATTATTTTTCTTGGTCTCTCGTCAGACCTTTCCCAGATAACGATCAAGGTAATCTACCGAACCCTCAAAGTCCGGCGTCGGAACATCCTGGTGTCTGCCGGGATTGGCGATCAGTGTTTTACTGGTTGAGCCCAACAGATCAAACAAGGATAAAGCCGTGTCACGGGGCACAATTTCATCATCCCATTGCACCAGGAAGCGAACCGGGCAGGAAAGCTTTGGCGCATTTGCGATCAGGTCCTTGGCATTTGGTCCCTGGGTCCCCATCAGGCCTAGTAACGCAACCGAAATTCGTGGTTCATTGGCGCAAACAGGCAGTCCCATCATGGTTCCCATGGACAGTCCCCACCAGCCTGTGGGACGCGCACCCACCTCGGATTCAATGAAATCGAGTGCAGCTTTCCAGTCCACCAGGACTGTCGCTGTACCGCCGTTTTCATTCCAAACATCGACGAAGTCATTCGGTTGTGCACCAATTTCACGGGTTTTCCTGTCACCATGACCGATGCCGTCAATCGCGACCGCTGCAATGCCTTTGCCAATCAGCAGGGAAACAATCGTTAAAATGTATTCGGCTTTTTTGTGCGCCGTACCGCCATGACCGACCATTACCAGGCGATCGGCACCGCCTTCAGGCTCCCAATAAACACCTGGCACTTGATGGCCATCAACGGTGAGTACAAATTCACGTTCCGTTGCGCCCGCCATAATTCCGTCATTTCCAGTCCACGTCATGTCTTTCTCCAGTGCTATTGTCATATTTTCGAGTATGTACTCTAATGCCAAGCCGGTCGGTGCTGCAATTACCTGGGTGTAATTGACCTGTAGATTCAAGGGCGGCTGCAAGATGTTGTGGGTCCAGATTGCCAGGCAACTGGCTGGATTTTAATAGGGAGCAGGTTGCTTTTAAACCACCTGTCCCCGTTGTTGAATGACTGCTGCGGGCCTGGTTAAACGGGGTCAGTTTCAAATTGACACTGACCCCGGGTATCAGATCGCTTGTTGGGCCAATCGATCGAGATTATTTTGATGGGTTTCCCTGTCAATACGATACTTGGAGATGAGGTAGATCGCGAGGAAGTAAAGTCCACAGTAAGTTGGTAAGAAGAAGCTGGCGAGGTTGCCACGCATTTCATTTGTCATATCGGCTACGCCTTGAATGCCGTCCATGCCAACCAGTGAAACAATTGTACCCGCTAGTATAATACCAAGCGCGCTCACTGCTTTGCTGGCAAAACTGCGAGCCGCATAGAACAAACCCTCTGATCGACGGTTAGTTTCAAGTTCGCTGTCCTCTACAACGTCTGCCATCATCGAGTCGAGCATGACCCCGCCGACAATAAAACCAACCACTTCGGACATGACGAAGAAGGAGTAGCAAATCAGGCTGTTCCAGCTGCCGGATTCAGGCCAGATGCCCGCAAGTGTGAGCAGGTAGGGAATGGGATACAGGAAAATCGCGCCGACAAGTGCTGCAATGGCTGCACGTTTTTTGCCGAAGGCTTTACCTAGGGCTGGTGCCAGAAAGTAGGCAATAGCGGGAGAGGCAAACACAAATATGCCCGTGACCGCGATTTGCGGGCCGGTAAAGGCAAAGAAATAGGTCACGTTATATAGATATAGTGCTGTCGACATGCCGCCAGCGGCGCCAACGATTAGAGAATAAGTGAACAACCAGAAGAAATTTACATTCTTTACGGATTGGCCAATCTGTTTCATCTCGTGCCAAATTTCATTGAACTTAAATGTTTCTGTTGGTCGTGGCATCGCCGAGGCAATCTTCTGGGTGCCAAGAGATGAAATCAAAATACTTGCGGCGATAATCAATGCGCCAGCCAACCCGTAGATGGAGTAGCCAGCCTGGGAAGCAACACCAAAGGCACCCACCCAGATGCCCATATTTACAACATGAATGCCATTGCCGCCGTACCAGCCAAAGGAGTGCCGAAGGACTAGCCATTTGTTTCGCTCGTCATAATCCTTCACCAGATCGGGTAACAAGGCGACGGAGGGGACTTCAACCAATGTGACGGCCGTACGAATGAGGATGGCTGTGGCCAATAGATAGAGCCAACTGTTGCTGTCATTTAGCTCAATGAGCGGGTTGAATAGTGCGTAGAAAGAAATTGGAAGTAGTACAAAACCGGCATACATAAATGGATGACGACGCCCTAACCGGGAATTGGTTTTGTCTGACCAGTGTCCCAGTAATAAGTCGGAAACCGCATCCCAGGCCATGGCGACAGCAAGTGCCATAGCAGCTAAATACCCGGGTATACCGAGTACCTGTGTTGAATAAATGAGGAGCAAGTAACTGAATGCGTTGTTCTTGATGCCAAATGCAATTGAGGCGGAGCCATAGTACCAATAGACCGGGTTCTTTTCGGGGCGTGTCATATTAAATTTCTATTCCCTGAGATGAGTAGCATTGCCAGTAGGCCTGTAGACCCCTGGTCATCATTTTTTGATTCACCACGGCTGGGACCCCCTTCTTACTTTTATTGTCAGCGCATTTTATGCAATTTCATTCATACATAAGGATTAATTAAAGTCAACACAATGATGGTGTTCTTGAGTCAGGTTGCAACAAATAAAGGCTATTGTTGACGCGCGCAATAATCTATACGATAGATTTCATATTTAAGGATTTATAACTTGCTGAATATTAGCAATCCGCCGGAATGCTGTTTCGCCAACCTGAATCAGGTTGAAGCACTGCTGTCAGAATACAGAGCAGTAGAAATGGGCAATAAAGGGAAGGCATTTTATCGTTCTGACCCGCGGGAAATTGTCCTGGGCGCTGTACTGCTACCGACCTTCTTAATGTACACTAGACAGTACTATATCACCATTTATGCGAATGCCGTCCACAAGCGCAAATGAAGCTGCTTGTTTTGGCGTTATTGATTGAGGGTGGTCATGCAAACCATAGAACACAGTGTCGTTTGTTCTGACAAAGCAGCGCTGCAAGTAGTTGAGTATCCGGGCGCTAAAACGGCGCCCCTCGTGCTTCTCTTGCCAGGAAACGGCGGCGGAATTAACCGATTCAAAGATGTCGCAGAGAAGCTTTGTGGACAAGGATTTCGCTGTGTGGCAATGAACTACCGCGGTGCCGGTGCAAGTACTGAAGGAGACACGCAGGATCTCACACTGCATGACTATGCGGCGGACGCGGCCACTGTCATTCGTCAATTCGGCAGAGAAGCGATCGTTTTAGGAAATGCCTTTGGGAATCGTGTTGCAAGATGCCTTGGCAATGACCATCCGGCGCTTGTCGCCCAGATTGTCCTTGTTTGTGCGGGTGGCCAAATTGCCGCTGATCCAGAGGTGATTCGGCGAATGATGGACATAAACAACACAAGTTTGCCCCGCAAGGATCGAATCGCCGCCGCCGCAGAAACATTGTTTGCACCGGGTAATCCTGTGCCGGACTGGTTTATCGACGACAATAGAAGCGCTCGTGCGGCGCAGCTTTGCGGGATTGCAATGAGTGCAACGCAAGACAATGACTGGCAGTCTGGTGGTAGTGGCAGGATGCTAATCATCCAGGGTAGTGAAGATCGAGTTGCTGTGCCAGCAAACGCAACCGTGCTTCAGGAGCGATTCCCTGCTCGTGTTGCCGTCCAGATTATCGACAATGCAGGCCATGCCGTACTGAATGAGCAACCGGCAGCGGTGACACAGAATCTAGTGACATATTTGCATAAGTACGCATGACATGTTTATTGCGCGGGTGGATGTGATAGAGCCTGGATTAGCTGCGCTTACTCGTCATCTTCCTGCAACACTCTCTCTGCGACGCGGGCAAAGAAACTTGCGCCATAAACCAGCGCGCTATCGTTGAAGTCGTAATCGTGGTTGTGCAAGGGGTGGCTGTTGGCGCCATTGCCGAGATTGAGGTAACAGCTCGGCACAACTTCAGACATGAACGAGAAGTCTTCAGAGCCTGTACCCGGCGGACCCTTGCGATACACGTGATTCTCGCCCACTAATTGATCGCAGACCTCCGCTGCAATCGCGGAAGCTTGTGTATCGTTCTGGACGGGATGAAAAATTATCCTGAAGTCGACCGTGCCGGAACCGCTATGGGCAAGACAAACCCCGTCAACCCGCTGACGCATACGTGTTTCGATTTGTTGCAGTAGTGCCAGGTCCAGTGTTCTAACGGTGCCGGCCAGCCGCGCCGTCCCGGGTATGACGTTGTAAGCGTCCCCGGCGTGAACCTGGGTAATTGACAAGACGGCGGTCTGGTTTGGTCGCGTATTGCGTGAGACGATGGATTGCAAGGAGCCAATCAGTTCACCGGCAATAATGACGGGATCAACCGTCTGGTCAGGGAAGGCGCCATGGCCGCCCTTGCCGGTAATCTCAATATCAAAGAACGCACCCGCTGCCGTTCTGACCCCGGGGATTGCGGCAAAGGTTCCAACTTCAAGTTTGGGCGCGTTATGCATTGCGAACAGGGAGTCGCAGGGGAACTGTTCAAAAAGCCCGTCCTCAATCATGGCTTGAGCGCCACCGATGCCTTCCTCGGCAGGCTGGAAGATAAAGTTCACCTGGCCGCGAAAATCCCGGGATTCTGCCAGATATTTGGCAGCGGCAAGCAACATGGTCGTGTGTCCGTCGTGACCGCAGGCGTGCATAGTGCCAGCATTTGTCGATCGATGGGCAAAGGTGTTGTGTTCATGGATAGGCAGGGCGTCCATATCCGCCCGAAGGCCAATGGAGCGAGTTTCGTTACCGACTTTAAGTACGCCAACGACGCCGGTCTTGCCTATACCACGGAAGACCTGGATGCCAAACCCCTCGAGCCTGGTTGCGACAAAATCAGCGGTTCGGTTTTCTTCAAAACCCAGTTCGGGATGTGCATGAAGGTGTTGACGCCACTCCGTCATTTCAGCTTCCATCGATACGATTTCTTTGATCAGTGACATAGGAGGTCCTCGGTTAAACCGGCATAGGTGAATTGTGCATGGAATTCAATACTGCCAGAATTCTCTGCTGCAGCCAAAAGCTTCGCTATAAGTCGCCATTCAGTGCGGCTGTAGCAATACGTTGGTAGGTGGCCGCGTCGAATTTGATTGGATTGGTGCCGGATGTGGGGTCTTTAACGGCCATCTCGCCAATCTCGCCAAACTGGTCATCGGGTTCGATGATACTGGTTAGCGTTTTCGGAATACCAATGCTTTCTCGCGTTGCCAGCAACCAGTTCATAAAGGCATCGAAGTCAGGTCCCACATCGATGAAGGTCGCAAGGCGTCCAATGCAATCTTTGATTGCAGGGTAGTTCGCCTTCAATACATAGGGCATGAGGATCGCATTCAGCATGCCGTGGTGGGCATCGTAAACCGCGCCGAGTGGATGCGCCAATGCGTGCATCGCACCCAGGCCGCGCTGGAAGGCGGTTGCGCCCATGGTTGAGGCGACCAGCATTTGCAGGCGGGCATCCAGGTCCTTGCCAATGCTAACGGCGCGCGGCAGGAATTGCTGCACCAGGCGTATGCCTTGCATTGAGATACCTTCGGCCATCGGGTGAAATACTGGTGAGCAGTAAGCCTCAAGGTTGTGAGACAGCGCGTCCATTCCCGTTGCGGCTGTTAAGCCCGCTGGTAGTCCGATTGTCAGCTCCGGATCCAGAATCACTGAGCGTGGCATGATTGCAGCATGAACCACGATGACCTTACGGCGATCAGATTCGTTAACTATCAGTGATGCGCGACCGACTTCTGAGCTGGTTCCCGCGGTGGTTGGTACCGCAATGACGGGTGGGATAAGGGACGCATCAGCATGGTGCGCATTACCGCCACTCTCTGCGAGTTCCCAAAGAGAGCAAGATTGGCGTGCGATAAGCGCAATTGCCTTGCCCGCATCGAGTCCGCTGCCACCACCCATGGCAATCACCCCGTCGTGATTGCCCGCTATATAAGCCAGGGCGCCATCGTTGATATTGTCTCCCGTTGGGTTGGGTTTGATCTGGCTAAAGCAGGCGATACCGAGACCCTTAGCTCTGCAATGTTGAATGACGGCGTCTACCATCGGCAGGGCCGCAAGACCGGGAACGGTCACCAACAGTGGACGGCTAATGCCGAGCTGAGCACAAATTGCTCTCAGTTCCTTAATCCGTCCTGCGCCGACTCGAATATTGGTTGGGTAGTTCCAGTTAGCGTTCAATATTAATCCTCAATAGATTCCGGTCCGTAAAGAAAGATAGACAGATAGTCTGTCAACCTCTCTGTCAGCAACGATTGGAGTTTCTCTGCACGCGCTATATTCATACATAAGGATCTATAAATGTCAATTCCGAGACAGAGGAGATCACAAATACACTTTTAAAACAGTCGTTGTGTCTTCTTGTTAGAGAAAAATGAATAAATATTCATAATCAAGGATATTATATCTCTATCAAGGTGTTCGTCCCTTGTGAGATATGTTTACGGTTGTTCCAGTCTGCACCCGTCCTTGCACCTATCTATGTTCCCTGTTTCGGCGTCACGCCATGGAAGTTGTCTTCCAGACGATATTTATGGGTGCCTGGGTCTTGAACAAATTTTGCCTGGCCTTATGAACATAAAATATGCCCCCTGGCAGGGGTAACTAACCAGAGACGACAACTTAACGAAAAGGAGATGACGATGGATAAGCTAAAAAGCTACCTGTCAGCGTTATGCTGCTGTTTACTGATCAGCGGCACAGCACTTGCGGAGAAAATTGATGATGAGCCTGTGGCTGCCAAATCCGTTGAGGCTAAATCCGTTGAGGCTTTAGTACAAGCACAGGGTGAGACGCGGCGTAAGCAGATTGTCGATGACGCAGTCGATGCTTTGGCCAGGACACGCGCTGCGCTTGAAGCACTTGAAAATAATGACACGGAAGCGGCGTTGGAAGGTTTGGCGGTATCAATTGGCAAGCTGGAATTGTTGATGGCACGCGACCCTGCGTTGGCACTTGCGCCAACGGGTATTGCGATGGCAACTCGAGATCTCAGTGGTGCCAAAGGTGCGGTCCATGAAATTATTCGCGATGCTGAAAGATTGCTTGCCGACGGGCAGATTCAAGCTGCCCGAATGCTGCTGGATGGCGTCGCCAGCGAATTGGTGATTTCTACGACAAGCCTTCCTCTGGGCACCTACCCAGAAGCGATCAAGGCAATCACTCCCCTGATCGATGAGGGCAAGACCGACGAAGCCAGGAAGGCGCTGCTTGCAGTGCTGAACACGCTTGTTGTCACTCACGAGATAATTCCGTTGCCTGTGATCAGAGCAGAGGCAATGTTGTCAGTAGCAGAATCGCTTGCCGGGGAAGAAGAGCGTACTGAGGAGCAGGAAGTCACGATGAAACAAGCTGTGTCTGCAGTAAAAGAACAGCTCGAGCTTGCAGAGTTGCTGGGATATGGAAAAAAGGCGAATTACGAGCCATTCTATCAACAACTCGATGGTCTGGATTCGAAATTGAATCATGATGAGTCAGACCCCGGGTTCTTTAACCGCGTGCGCGAATCCTTGAGCGCAATCTGGCAATCCTGAATCTGATGACTTGGTGTGTAACAAGCAAGCCCGTTCCCATTCCATGAGTGGGAACGGGCCTTGTTCCACCCCATTGAAATCCAGTCTGTCCACCCCAATCATAGAGTCTCGCTTGAACCCGGCATATCGCCGGTGAGGCGAATCCAATCAAGAGGAATGACCATGACGCTCAAAATCGAAGAAATCCTGACACCTAATCTCGTCAGAACACTGAAGGCATTAGATAAGATTTTGCAAAAGGGTGCGGATTATGCGGAGAAAAAGGGTATCGAACCCGCCGTCCTGCTCAATTCAAGAATAATTGCAGACATGCATCCGTTGAAGAGACAAATTCAAATGGTAACCGATACTGTGCGACGGGTGTTTAGCGAGCTAGGTGGGCAAGAGACCCCGTCGGTTGAAGACACTGAAGAAACGTTTAGCGAATTGCAGGCCAGAATCAGGTCAACAATAGAATTTGTGGAAGCATTTGATAAGTCAACGCTGGTAGATTCTGAGAAACGCGCCATCCATTTGCCCATCGGTGATGCTGGCATTGACCTGACCGGCACCGAGTTTGTGATGGCAATGGCTATCCCAAATATCTATTTCCATGCTGCAACGGCTTACAACATTTTGCGCCAGAATGGTGTTGAAGTTGGCAAAATGGACTTTCTTGGTGCTCCCTAGGTAACAATTAATTTGTACCTATTATGGTTGATGGCCCTTGAGTATTGTCAACCAATCAGGTTTCCTGTGGTTCGATTATTGTCCTAATTGAGAAGTTTTCAATTTTAGCCCAAGGCTTGTCTTCATCAAGTCATGGGCAGACAATCGATGTACATGCTATGCATATGCTAACCACAAGGGAGAACAGTATGAGTTGGGGATTTGATACAGATGTAGAATATCAAGGAGTACTGGATTGGGCGGATGACTTTGTTAAAAAGAAAGTTGAGCCTTTGGATCACGTCCTGGGTGCCACGAAAGAATACGGTGATCCGGATTTCATTCGTCTGGTCCGTCCGCTCCAGGCCGAGGTAAAGGAGCGTGGACTATGGGCCTGTCATCTTGGGCCTGAATTAGGCGGTCTGGGTTTTGGTCAATTAAAGTTGGCGCTGTTGAATGAGATTTTGGGGCGCTCGCGGTTTGCCCCTGTTGTCTTCGGCTGTCAGGCGCCAGACACAGGTAACGCAGAAATACTGGCGCATTATGGTACCGAAGAGTTAAAAGAAAAATATTTGAAGCCATTACTCGATGGCGAAATATCCTCCAGTTATTCCATGACTGAGCCCCAGGGTGGTTCTGACCCTACTTCATTTAAATGTACTGCCGTTGAAGACGGTGATGATTTTGTGATCAATGGCGAGAAATGGTTTTCTTCCAGTGCGCGCTACGCGAGCTTTCTGGTTGTGATGACCGTGACCGACCCCGATGCACCAAAACATTCGAGCATGACCATGTTTGTTGTCCCGACGGATAACCCGGGTGTGGAAATCGTCCGCAATGTTGGCGTTGGTGACGAGGCACCTGGTGAGGGTTCTCACGCTTATATTCGTTACACCAATTGCCGTATACCCAGGGCAAACATGATTGGTGCCAGAGGGCAGGCGTTTGCAGTTGCGCAGACCAGGCTCGGCGGTGGCCGCATCTATCATGCAATGCGTACTATGGGTCAGATCAAAAAAGCATTTGATATGATGTGCGAACGGGCGTTGTCCCGTACCACCAAAGGCGAATTGCTGGCCGACAAACAAATGGTACAGGATAAAATTGCTGACTCCTGGATAGAGATGGAACAGTTTCGCTTGCTTGTCCTCCGCACTGCCTGGCGCATAGATCAATACAATGACTACCTGAAAGTGCGAAAGGATATTGCTGCTATAAAGGCGTTGATGCCAAAGGTCTACCATGATGTGGTTTCCAGAAGCATTCAAATACATGGCTCCCTCGGTGTCTCAAATGAATTGCCGTTAACCGGGATGTTGATCGGTTCCTATGTTATGGGCATTGCCGATGGTCCAACAGAAGTGCATAAGGTGACGGTTGCCAGACAAGTACTTCGAGACTATGAAGGTTCGGATGATCTGTTCCCCCACTACAGCTTGCCTAATCTTCAAGCCGATGCGCTTGCGCAATTTGGTGAACAGATAGAACGGGAGGTCGAGACCTGGTAGTTGTTACCAGGTTATTGATATAGCGACATTCAGATGCAAAGCGATAAATCCAGGCATATAGTTTTTGCCTGGGAACTCGGGGCCGGTTACGGTCATATAGCCAGTATGAAGCCACTCATTCAGGAATTTCTGAAGGATGGCTATCGTATCTCCGTGGTTGCTCGTTATTTGCATTCTGCCGCTGCAGTTCTGGATGATCTTGATGTCCAACTGTTACAGGCCCCGTTTTTTAGTGACAAGTTCGACGGCTTGCGAGTCACTCATACCTACCCGGAAATTTTATTGGGGTTTGGCTACAAAAAACTGTCAAGTCTGAAGCAGACGCTGGAACCCTGGTGCAACCTGCTCAGGCTACTCCAACCCGATCTGGTGATCATTGATCATGGACCGACGGCACTTCTGGCCTGTCGCTGTGAAGAGGTGAAATTCATCACCATGGGCACAGGTTTTTTTCTGCCACCGAATGTTGAGCCATGTCCGACACATGTTGGGATGCCAAGCCCTAATGTGGTTGAGCTGAGAAAAAATGAACAAGCTGTGCTTGATACTATTAATGCTGCCTTGACTACCAAAGACAAGCCTCCACTCGGCAAATTTACAGACTTGTTTTATCCGGCTGAACATTTCCTCTGCACTTTGCCCGAACTGGATCATTACCCCAAGCGGGGAAATGTCCGGTACGACGGTCCCAGATTTGATATCGATATGGGCGAGGTGGCTGATTGGCCTAAAGTTAAAGACAGTACTGCGCCGAAAGTATTTGCCTATATCAAGGAAGAGAGTGTTGGCTTTGAAGCGCTGTTCCAGGCTCTTTTATCGGTACCGCTGCCTGTATTGCTGCATATTCCAGCGGCAAGTGAAACCGTTATTAAAAAGAGCAAACAAGCGCGTCATCTAACACTTCGTCAGAGCCCCGTTAATATTCGAGAAGTGCAGCGCGACGCTACCTTGATAATCTGCCACGGTGGACATGGTGTTGTGAGTAGTAGCTTAATCGCAGGGATACGTTTGTTGCTGTTACCGGATCAACTGGAACAAAGTATGTTGACCTTCAGACTGGCTCAGCAGCGACTGGCGATGGCAATGACAAAAGAGTCCCGTTCATCTGCCACGGTTGAAAATTACCGTCAAGCCATAGCAACAGCGATAACCAATGAGGTCCTGGGAAAACAGGTCAGAATGTTTAGCGAGAAATACCAGGCGTTTAATCAGTCAGCCCAGTTGAACAGACTGATTAAGATCTGTCATGAAGTGATTGAAGGTTAGTGAGATTTGTTGTTCTGCACTAACCTGCAATCTAGTAGTGAGTCTAGTGCTGGGTTCTGTTCTTTCTTCTTCTGCTTAAGCCAAGCAATCCAAGACCGGCGGCGATGATGCCCAGGCTGCCAGGTTCCGGGACGCTTGTAGGCGTGGTCGTGAAGGGGCTACCACCCTGTCCAAAGCCATTAGGGTCGCCGAATTGTGCACGGGCAGAGCCATCATTTCCGAATGCGGTGACAGTCACCTCGTAGTCGAGTGTGAACACTTCTCCTTCGGAGTATGAACCAAGATCCAGAGTGTAGCTTTGATCACCCCAGTCGTAGTAGTTGTTTGATGAGAAATAGGTGCCT
>Ga0206123_10002137_pt1 | contig 17642 bp, 13 predicted proteins | sample Helgoland_Spring_2_FD_160086 | JGI IMG/M metagenome (GOLD analysis project Ga0206123, IMG submission 160086) | Pelagic subsurface seawater microbial communities from Kabeltonne, Helgoland, North Sea - Helgoland_Spring_Bloom_20160316_1 | ecosystem: Environmental > Aquatic > Marine > Epipelagic ...
GATATTGAAAGAGAATTGGAAGAAATATCAAAAAAAAAAGGAGCATTTAGTCAAGGACAAGAAGTAGCTTCACAAGTAGAGGGCAAAAGTGCTAATTTATTTAGAGTTCTTTCTAGGCAATCTGGACTATTTGTATTTCCCCCTACAATAGAGAGACCTCGTCCAGCTGATTTTAGAAAAAAAAACTATCCTGATGAAGAATTAAATGAAATGGAAGTTACTAAAGAAGAGTTACGAGAGTTATTAAGACAATTGTGTAATACTGAACAGAATCCCGAATTAAGTATTACAATTGATGAATTTATTGGGAAAATAGCCTCTAATTCTAAACAATCACTTTATTTTAAAGATGAGATTTTAAGTAAAATTTCATTTCCAGAAGAAACCGAAACTCTTAAAGATAAAATTGTATATATATGTAATAGTCATAAAGAATTATACAGTGATTTTGAGGAAGATTACAGTGACGAAACACTAACATATTTAGAAGCGATTGATAAATCTGTTTTGAAATTGGAAAACAATCATTTAAAACTTAATATGGTAGATCAAGAAACAAACAGTTATAGTTTAAACGTATTATCCCCGAAATATTATAAAATTTTAATGAATATAAATAAAACTCCTGGATTAGTGTTTTGCTATTCACAGTTTAGAAATGCCGAAGGTATTGGTATATTACTAAGAGTATTATCATTTAACGGCTATTCAGAATTAAAAGTAGATGAGAAAGATTTATCCATTATAAAAGATAATAGTATTATAATTGGTACTAAAGTTCGTTATATGTTAGAAGAAAATGTATGGAAAACATCCAGTGTTAAAAGTATCGAAGATGAAAAATATGTATTAATTGATGAAACAATAGAATTTAGTAAAGATGAATTATTTAAATGTTTTTATTCATTATGGACAGGATCTGAATCAGTCGAGCAAAGAGGTAAAGTATTAGAACTTTATAATGATCCAAATAATAAATATGGTCAACAATGTTTAATTTTATTAACAACATCGTCTGGGTCTGAAGGTATATCATTAATGAATGTTAGACAGGTTCACGTGTTAGAACCATATTGGAATAATGTGAGAATACGACAAGTTATTGGTAGAGCTAGAAGAATTAAATCCCATGTTACCCTGCCAAAAGATCAACAAAATGTTAGTGTTTATAATTATATTATTAAATTTACAGATGAACAAAAGAATGGACAATGGGGATCAGAGATTGATATAGAAGAACTTAAAAAATTAGATGAAAATGATTTGCCAGAAAATATGAGTGCTATTATAAATGACGACTCTATGGGTATACCCGAAATTACTAAACAATTTGCTGCAGAAAGAATGTTAATTTCTCAAACTATAATGGATAAAGATGATGGCAAAACATCTGACGAAACCTTAACTGATATAGCACATAAAAAATCTAGTATTTTAAATGAATTCTTACTGTTAATGAAAGAAGCTGCTATAGACTGTAAATTTAATAGAGAAGATAATATAAAATCGGATAATTCATTGGTAATGTTAGAGTGTTTTGATACTATACCCAGTGAAGATTCAGAAAATATGTATAATTATAATTTAACAAATACGTTACAATATGAGAAAGGTATATCAATGGAAGAAAGTTTAGAAACAGTAACGGAAAAAATAAAAATATTAAAATTAGGATTAACAAACAACAAATATTTACATTATATAGTATTTTTACCAAATGATATTGAAACAATTGAGGAATATTTAAATACTGAAAAACTATCATTAGATATTTATGACTATTATACATATTATGGGTTAGATTATAACACACATCTAAAATTATTAAATAAAACTAAAATAGGTAGAATATTTTTAAAAGGAACATCATTATCAACTGATTTTAACGAACAATTTATAAAAAAAATTAAATATTATTTATCGATAGAAGAAATAATAAATAAATTAGATAATAAACTACCACCTAGAAATGAGGTTGGTAAAATAACGTGGAGTAGTAAGGTTAAATTATTACATAAAGACCTTTTAGAAAAAAATAAATGGGAATGTGTAATATGCGATGATACTAAGTATTTAAGTGATATTACAATTTGTCCGAAATGTAATATAGGTACATCCGATATGTACGAAACAATTAAAAGTCAAAAATCACTATTAAAAGTAGAATCTAAAACAGAACCTGTTAAACCCACTGTTAAAATAGGTAGATTTGGTAAACGAAAATAGTTTACATTACTCGTTATTAATATATTTATTTACCGCTATTTATAAATAACGATACCGCTATTAATAAATTTATTTATCTAAATAAATAAGTGTATTATATATAACTATGAGACTTTTACATATTTCCATTATATTATCAGTAATAACCGAATTATTTCTCGACATTGGATTATTATCCACCAACGAAATCAATACAATTTTACGATAAACAAGAACCTTTGCGATGGTTAATTGTCGCCATCGTATGGCTACCAATCATTCTTGCGTTAATCAAAATATCGAAATTATATACATTAATCGCCGCATCTGTTATATTATTTTCATTTTATATAAATAGAAACTCCAGATATAAAGAAAAGTTTGGAAATATAGGCTATTTGCATTTAATTGGCTTTATAATATTATACAAAATGGAGAAAATAATACTAAAAAAACTATATATTTACTGTATATTTTATCTTTATTAATTGGTGGCAGTTTAATGGGTAAAAATCGACGCAACAATTTATCGATAGATATTATTGGCAGATTATTATTTTATTATGGATTTTATAACTTTGTTACGATATTGATATAACTGGTAATAGTTAGTATAACCAATGATAGTTAGTAAATATAATAACAAAAATTTGATTAATTATAATTAAGTCCAAATTTTTTATTAATCATGAATACTGAAAGAATGGCTTTAACCTTTGGGGATGCTGGTGAAAATCATATTGGAAATCAAATGTTAGGAAAAAAAGGGGAAATAGGTTCTGGTTTGACAATTGAGGATCTTAACCTATTAAAAGTTTATTTCGAATTATTGGGATTTGTATGTGAATTAATTGATTTAGGAGGTATATTAGATAAGGTGGCTAAAGAGGGGAAAACAGGTGAAATTATGGATTGGGGATTTCCAGCAGGCGTTTTAATAATTCGAAGGTTTATAGAAAAAGAAACCAGACTAAAATTATACGAAGAATTAAAAGTTATATCTTGGGATCGAAAATATTGGGATACCAGGAGGAAAAAAGTGTTAAATAAAAATGCCAGAGCAAATTTAGTTTTTGTAGATGGGTTTCAACAAGAACCTGAATATGAAAATAAAAAAGGTAGGGTTGTTGATAGTTTAAAATTGGAGACATTGGACAGTGTAAAAACCTCTTTAATGACTGCTATCAACACTGGTCTTAGCGAAGGTGGTAGTACTACTAAAAGTATTCAATATATATGTGAAGGTAATCGATATTATGATTTAAAAAAATGTGGCATAGGCTTTCACGGAGATAAAGAACGGACCAGAGTAATTTGTCTTTCGTTGGGTGTTAATGACTATAAAATGAGGTGGGTATGGTTCTATAAAAGCAAGCCTATCGCACCACCAACCGAAGTTAAATTAAATAGTGGCGATGTGTACATAATGAGCGAAAAAGCAGTTGGTTATGACTGGGCTAAAAGGATTATACCTACACTTAGACACGCAGCAGGTCCTAAAAAATATATAAATTTAGATAAATATGCTACTGAATAAATGTCTACAACCTTAACTTTTATAGAGAGTTTTGTTATTATTATTTCCATAAAAAAATATATTATTTTTATTAATATAGAATTAAAATAATATATTTCTATAATATATAGTATGAATTATAGTAAAATCCGAAATCCGAAAACAGGCAGATTTGTCAAAACCACTAGTAAATTAGGAACATCAATTATCCAAGCTTATATAAATCAGTTAGGTGGACAAATAGACTGTGGATACGATGAGAACACAAAAAGATGTAATAAAAAATCTAAAGGACATTTAAATGAACGATGTACCTTAAGCAGTTCAAACAGATGTCAACTGGTCAAAACTAATTTTAAAAAATTTGCTGATACCGGACCGCCAGCACCTAAACCCAGTTTAAAAAAAATGGCTGATAGCAGATCCCCCGCGCCTGAGCCTAAACTTTATTCACAACTAGACAAATATGATTTTAAATTTGGACTCTATGATGCTAATTATTGTACAGAAAGAAGATTTGGAATTATGATGGGTGATACAGATACCAAAATGGGACTAAACGAAGTAGTTGATGTGGTTGAAGATATTAGAACAAATCAACCCGAAAAGTTTTCTAAATTTATAGACGATACTTGGGAACTTGTAGAAAATCTTAGAGAACATATTGGTGACCCTGAATCTAATTTTAGACCAGGTAGAATGTTTAACAATGATCCAATAATCTCAGCATCCGTTTTCCGTTGGAGTCGTGTGGAAGAAATGTATCGAGCAAGCAATGCCATGAAGAAAGCAGATTTAAATAAATTTAAATTAAATGAATTAGTTAAATTTGCTGCTAGTCTCGCTAGTTTAATATGTAGTGGTGGTGGCGGGATTGAGATTAAATATCCAAAACCAGGTGAAGATGAGTATTATGGAAGAGAATTAGAAATCTCTCTCCTTAGACCTTGGAAAAATGGATGGTAATAACTGCTCGTATTACTCTCGAACTTTTAAAGTTCTAATTATAATATAATTGGAACTTTAATGTGTCACTTAAAATAATTCTTGGATTAATAAATCAACCAAAAATTTAATAATATATAAACCTTGGTTAACTATAATAATATAACTTATATAGATTGTCAAAATAATAACCACTTGACATACTAAGTTAAATTACCGGATAATTGAGAATATTTAAGTTGTAATAATAATAAGTGACAGGTTTACCCAATAATCTAAAAGAAGTTTGTTACAATAAATAATTATAAATCTAAATTTACAGTAATATAAGTGTTATAATTCTATTAAATAACTTCCTCGACTTTTACTTCTAATACCATCGAATGTTGTAAACTTTCATTTATTAAAAATCCTTCTATCTTAATTTCATCAGGATTAATATCTAAATACTGATTATCTCCATCATCATCAATACCTATAACTTTATTATTTATAAAAATGCTTTTAATATTTTTAAAATTCTCTGGCACATTTTCCTGCAATTCATCTAAGTTTCTTGTATCCACTATATAAACACCATTTTCTAAATGAACTTTAAGATCTTTTAAATTATTGTTTATTTCTAAATCTTTTATTTCTAAACCTTTTATAATAATTTTATCTCCATGTTTAAAATTATTATTATTAATAAATTTATTTAGGTCTAATTTTAAAATAGATGGATTCTCTGGTACAGTGGTTATTTTTTCAATTATTAAATTATCTTTATCATTGGAATATAATTCACCGTTCGGTCTAAGTATTTTAATAGTTAAATTCGTTAATTCTGTTAATGGGGTTGGAAAAAATTCAACTATGTCATTATCATCATTTTTATAATATATCCATCCTCTTGTTTGTGCGGATTTAGCACCATTTAGTGTTTCATTATATCTAAATTCTTTATCAAAATGAGCTTTGCAAAAAATATTCTTAGATTCATAATTTGTAGTGATTATGTTAGAATTAAGTTCATCTATAGAAATCATTAAATAAGGCTCTGATTTTGAGCCAGTGGGAATGCTTCTATCGTTTAAAATTATATAGTTATCATAGTTTGGAATAATGAGTCTTTTTAATTTTATAGATACTATATTTTTTAATCTTCGATCTATACTTATTCCACGCGAAGATTCAATGGGCTGTGTTGTTCCATTAAATTTAATGGATGTTGTTTGGTCCGGTGAAAAATTTAACTTGTAATCATATCTATCTTGGTGATTACTTGCTATAATTCCAATATCATCAGTCTGTTTACCCTGCCAATCTCTATTTATACTGTTTATTATTAAATTATAAGTTCTGATTTTTTTATCTAAAACAATTTCCTTTTTAATAATTTTAGTATTGTAATAGTTATCTAAATTAGACGGATTGTTTTCTCTAACTGAAGAATTTGGTTGTTGCTGACTAAATTGTTCCCCTATAGGAGAATTTTGTTGTTGCTGACTAAATTGTTCCCCTATAGGAGAATTTTGTTGTTGCTGACTAAATTGTTCCCCTATAGAAGAACTTTGCGGATGTTGACTAAACTGTTCCCCAATAGAAGAACTTTGCGGATGTTGACTAAACTGTTCCCCAATAGAAGAACTTTGCTGTTGTTGACTAAACTGTTCCCTAATAGAAGAACTTTGCTGTTGTTGACTAAACTGTTCCCCAATTGAAGAATTTGGTTGATGAGATGGTTGACTAAACTGTTCCCCAATTGAAGAATTTGGTTGATGAGATGGTTGACTAAATTGTTCCTGAATCGAAGAATTTGGTTGATGAGAAAGTCCATTTTTTTGTTTATGAACAGAGGAATCACGGGATATAGGTATATCTTGAGATTCTTGGTTAAATTGTAAATTATCATTATTTGAGTTCATTTCATCTACAATATTTTTATAATCATTATTTCGAGAACTAGATATTTCTTCATATCTTTTATTAATATTAGTATTCTCTTCTTCTATATTTTCGGTAAAACTAATATCTTTATTAGGATTAATTGATACATTATTTCTTTCTGTTTGTAATCTTTCATACATTTTAGTAACATCATTAGTATTATTAACGTAGGACGGTTCAGGTCGTTTATCTACCACGTTTTTTTTCTCAAATAAAGTAGGATTATTCTGTGTTTTTTCAATATACTGTGAAAAATAGGAGTATGATGTTTTTAACACCTTTTTAGTTAATTCTAAACTACTTTGTGTATTATCCATTTTAGAAAAGTTGATATTATATAAATCTTTTTGTTCGTATATAGAATTCATAATATTAATAATTTCATGTCTAAATTTACTATTTTCATTTATATCATAGTTATATTGTTTATATAATTTTTCCCTTATAATATTAGATATTAAAGTATAATTATTCTTAGAAAAATAAAATTTATCCATCTATTATAAATATAACAATAAATTTTATATTTATATTAATACAATTATTATAAATAATTAATACAATTATTAACAATTATTTATCTATTACAACCCCAATAACATTTTCGTTGTAAATGTTTATTAATATAACATTTAAACTGTCCTTTATTATTATTCCACTTGTTACACCAAGGTAGTTGTTTATCTTCTAAAATATTACATTTAATTATTAATGGTTGTTTAATAAAATAATTTTTAGTTACTAAAAATAAAAAAAATAAAAATACTATTATTTTATACATTACTATAATAGTATAATAGTATAATAGTATATTTTATTTAGTGTTCTCTTTTTTCCATTTATTAAATTTATTAATAAAACTATTAAGTTTATCTAATACATCTAACCGTTTATTGTGTGTTTCAATGTCTTCTAAAGTTAAAGGGGTTCTATTAAATGGATCTGTTTTATCGTGTATTAAATGATTTATTATTGTTTTTTTATCTAAAATAATATTTGACTCTGGTAATACAATAGGTTCTGTTATGGGCATATATAACAATGGATCACAAAATTCGGAAGGTATTTCAGCACTATAATTAACTTGATTTTTTATAGTTTTGTCTATACTTTCTAATACATTATTGATTATACTTAAATAATTAGATTGTGTTATATCCTGAATATCTTCGGCAAATTGTTTTAGAATAGTATTAAATTCCGCATAATCGGAGGTAGTATCTACAATAGATTTTATAAATATATCATTTTTATAATATATAGAATATATTTCATAAATACGTGTGTATACATAACTCCAATTAAAATTCAAATTTTCTTGGGTAATATATTTAGTAAAAGCAAATGATTTAATTGATTTTTTGGTAAAAAGTTGTTTTAACCAGAAATTAATAGTAGATACTAATTTATTTGAGTTAATCCCTTCTATTAAGAATAAAGGAATTTTATTAATTAAGTTGTATACTAAATCCAATGTATTTTTAAAATATATAATATATTTATTTAATCTTATAGTTTCATAATATTGGTTTTCTTCATTACGTATAATTTGATTATCTGATAATGGTGTCATATTATTAACACTAACATTAATATTATTTATGCAAAATATTAATTCTTCATAATAACTGCTCATATCTGATAATATAACACTTATAAAATTAGAAGTTATATAAAGTTTACTATCGATTTCATCTAATTGAATATATTTAATACTATTTTTAATTATACTATTTTTAATATTAATTTTTTCATAGTCCTCAAGTTCATTCGAACATTCTATATTAATATATAGTTTAGTTAAAATATTCATAAATATTGTAGTATCATATAGTGTTAATTTATTAAATTTTAATAATAAATAGTCTATAATAAATGATTTACTAGAAAAGTTTATTTTATCAGAATTAAGAATAGTTAGTCCTAAATTAATAATATTATTTTTATAGTCTTTGTTAATATCTAAAGTATTAGATGTCACCGTATTATGTGTAGTAATATAACCTAAAATTAAACATATATGATTAATTCTATTTGGTGGAATACCTTGATTTTGTATAGTCGTTAATTCGCTAATAATGTAAATACTATCTTTAATATAAAATTCATTTAAAATATTAGTAAAATTATCTATTTTAGTAGTAATAGTATTAATATTTTTTCTAATGGAATTTAAATAAATATCTTTAAAATAACTTGAACTATAATTCCATCGTACTGATAATTCCTCAATCTTTAATAAATCATTTAAATTTTCTAATGATTTATTATAATAATTTATTTTAAAGATAGAAGCTATTAAACTTATTTCTGTTAACAGTAATATATAATCTAATATATATAATTTCTTAGGATATAATTCATTCAGTTTAATATTTTGTTGTGTTCCATTATCTTGATCGTCATTTAGTAGAGTATCCGTAATACACATATCGGATTTAAAAATAACTCCTTTTTCTTTAAAATGTTTATAGTAGTTAATAATAACTAATAATGATTTATTTAAAAAATTTAAAGACACTAAATTATTAGTAGAATTATTAATAATATAATAGGTCTGTTTATATAACTTATTTTTTTCCAATAATGATATAAACCAATTTTCAATACTGTTTTTATCTAGGGTATCAAATAATAAATAAAGATGCGTTAGGGAGTCTTTATAACTTTCATCTATAATAAGTTTATTAATTATTTTTCCTAAAAATGATAGCTCATTATTATCTAATATCCAATAATTTTCATATATAATAGATTTAAATTTTTCTAATTTAAATAAATTATTATAAATTTTGTAAATATGTGGAAAATCTAAATTATTTATTATATTTAATAAATTATCAATAAATTTTGAGTAAAATAGGGTTCCTTTTTCGCCAAGTATTAAATTATAATCTAAATTTATTAAATAATGAATGTAACTGTCATTATTTATTAATAGTGTTTGAATATAATTAATATCATTGATTTTACAATTACTGTTGGTGATATCTAAACTCGAATTAGATAAATATAATATTTCATATAAACTGTTCTCCTGTCGTTCATATGATTCATATAAAAATTTAATTCCATCTTTCCGAATAAATGAAAATGTAGTTAGATCTAAATTCATTTATATTTTATATTTTAAAAATATAATTATTCAAATTTTATTTAAATATTTATATAAATATATTTTAGTATTTATAAATAAAATATTCAGTACTTCTAAGTAACCAAGCTGTAGCTAATTTTAAATGTTTTCTATATTTTTTGATAGTATATTTATTAATAACAAATTTCTCATCCCAATCTACTAATTGCTTATACCCTTTTTCTTTTATCCAATAATAATAATTTAAATTAGGTTGTCTGCTATTTGTGAAATTTAATGCGGGAACTAATTTGATATCATAGAAATCTTTATCCCATACGCCTATTTTTAATGTTTTATTAGGTAAAAAATTAAAATCTGTAAATGCTAATCCTCCATCAATATATGTCTTATTTCTAATTTTATTAATATAATTACCACTATAATAGGGAATATGTATAGCTGCGTGAAGTGTATCTATAAGTTCTTTATTACTTTTCCATTCCGACATTAATATAAAATCACCATAAAATGAAGTTAATCCTATAAATAATTTTCCATTAAGTTTTTTATAGTCGTCTTTTAAAATAAATTTTTGAAATCTTTTATCGTGAAAATAAGAGGCATTCAAATAACTTCCAATTTTTTTTGCTTCATTTGACATATCTATATATTCTTTCTCAATAGCCTTGTTATTATAACCTAACAAAATATACATACCCATTATACAACCTGCAGAAATGCCATAGTATTTTTTTGTTAAAAGTTTATCACCCCATAATTCTTCCATTGCTTTATGAACACCTATAAAATATCCACCTCCCCATCCTGCGCTTCCAAAAAAAAAAGTTTCTGGACATTCTTTCATTAATTAATATTAGATAAATTTATTAACTAAGGATAAATTAATTAAATGATACTAATATTCTAACATTTTCCTTTGTTATAGTTCGACTTGCAGAAATTGATAATTCTTTTCTTCCTTTATTATTAATAATTTTTTTATAACTATCATTCATATCTTGTTCTATAACTTTAATATTTTTAAAAATAGCATTTATAATATTATTTTCAATAGCCCATCTAAAAAAATTTAATTGTCCTACAGTTGTTATTATAGATTTCGGTTTATCATAGAAGAATTTTATTCTTGCTCTTCTACAAAACGGATCAAATTGTTTTTTGGAATATCCTTTAAGTTGTAATTTATAATTTATATAGACATTAAATTTTATAGACTTATTATCTTTTACTAATATATAGTTACAATTATTTTTTTTAGAATAATTAGTGACATACCAATCTATAATTCGTAATGATATATTAGATTTATTTTTTAAAATATCTAATAGTTTATTTAAATTATCATTTAATGAATAAAATTCTCTTAATGAATCCATCAAAAGATCTTGTTTAGTAGTTGTTAATAATAAAATATTAGAAGGATCTAAAGTATCAGTCATTATCAATTATTTACATAAATAAACTTTAAATATTAAAATATTAAATTAAAATATTTTAATATAAATAGATTAAAATATTAAATTAAAATATTTTAATATAAATTTTAATCTATTAAATTAAAATATTTAATTATTTTTTTAATAATAGTTTTTTACAATCATCAATAGTAAATGTATCTATATCTTTTATTTTATTTTTAGGAATTCCTACAATTTTATTTTTTCTATTTTTATTATATTTCATAATATAGGGACCATATTGTCCATCTATTATTTCTATAGTTTCTGATATTTTTCTTAAAAGTTTTTTAGTAGTGTTATTAATAATATCTATAAAATCATTAATATTAATATTATCTAAATCTACTATATCATTATTAATAGAAAAATTTTTGGAATCATACTGTATATAATACCCATAAGAACTACAACATAAACAAATTGATTTATTTTTATATAATCCAACTTGTTTTGGTAATGACATTAGATGAACACATTCATCCAAAGTAATTATAGATATATCTTTATTTTTAGGTATGCTAAAATGTTTAACAGTTTGATCGCCTTCCTGTATAACAGACCCAAATTTTCCGTTATATACATAAATAGCATTTTTAGTACTAGGATGTACCCCAACTAATTTTTTGGTATTATTATTTTCCCATGTTGAGGATTTATCAGTTGCAGCATTAGATAATTCCTTCACTTTAGAAATAAACTTTTTATAGACATTATCAACAATATCTATATAATTTATAGTTCCTATAGCGATTTTATCTAAATCTTCTTCTAAATTAGATGTAAATTTACAATTAATAATACTATTAAAATGTTTATTCATAAATATATCTACCATTTCTCCCAATTCTGTAATAAATATTTTATTTGTTTCCTTGTTAACAACTGTTTCCTTTTTATCTTTTTGAATGACGCCTTTTTCTAAAGATATTATTTCCATATTTTTAGTAATTCCATTATTAGAATCCTTTTTAACATACTCTCTTTTGAATAATGTATCAATAATATTAGAATAGGTAGAAGGTCTCCCAATACCTTTACTTTCTAAATCTTTGATTAAACTTGCTTCATTGTATCTTAACGTTGTTTTATTATTTTTTTCATAAGATGTAATCGTTATATAGTCAACTGTTTCATTCGCTTTTAGAATATTAATAATATCAGTATGATCTTCGCTTTTATAATTATACAGTATTTTATATCCTAAGAATACCGGTTTTTCTAAATGACAATTAAACAATATTTTATTTTTTGTATTTTCTATAATAATTTTATAGACTTTTATTTTTAGTTCAGTCATCTGTGAAGCAACAGTTCGCTTCCAAATTAAAGAATATAATTTTTTTTCATAATCTGCAAATGTATCATCTAATTCTGTAATAGTTATATCTACAGGACGTATACATTCATGAGCTTCCTGTACATTTTTAGAATTATTTTTATAGATTCTATTTTCATAAAATGTATCGCTGTAGTTTTCTTTAATGTATGATTCTATTGTTTTACTAAAGGTATCACTTATTATTTTAGAGTCTGTTCGCATATATGTTATTTTTCCTTTTTCATACATATTTTGTAAATATTTCATGGTTGATTTAGGTGATAGTCCATGTGTAGAACTGGCATCCTGTTGGATACTGGTTGTAATGTATGGTGAAGGAGGGTTACTTTTAGATAGTGTATTATTAATACTCTTTATTTTAAAAGTAGCATCTTTTAATTCATTTAGAATAGCGATAACCTCCAAATCTGTTTTGTATATTTCCGGTGATTTTGTATTTAAATTTTTTTTTTTATATAAAAACACTGATTCTAAATTAAAATAACTATTATTTTTAAAGTCTTTTATAGATTTTTCTCTTAGATGAATTAAATGTAAAGCACAAGATTGACACCGTCCAGCAGATATTTTATTTTTAATATGTTTCCATAATAATGGAGATATGCTAAATCCTATTAAATAATCTAAGGCTTGTCTTGTTTGTTGTGATTTTACCATATTTATATCTATTAATGTTGGATGTTGTATTGCGTGTTGTATCGCTGTTTTACTTATTTCATTAAATATTATTCGTTTTGTTTTCGTTATATCTAATTTCAGCTCTGTTATTAAATGAAACCCAATTGCTTCTCCTTCTCGATCCAAATCAGAAGCAATGATTACTTCTGAACAAGTCTTAGATATTTTTATCAATTCAGTTAAATATTTTTTTTTGTCTGCGATTACTCTATATTTAATTTTATAATTATTATTAATATCTATAGCCTTTAACCCTAATTTAGTATCAATATTAACAGTGTGTCCCATACAGGCTTTTACAATATAATTTTTACCTAAATAACCCTGTATTTTTTTACATTTTGCGGATGATTCTACAATTACTAATTTTTTATTTGACATATTTAATTAAAATTTAATTAAATTTTAATTAAATATTTCAAATTTTATATTTAATTCTTATATTAATGTATAAATGGATAAATCTAACAATATAATTAATTTTTTAATGGAATCTTTTATTATAGATAATTTAGAATTATCAAATCCTATATTTTTTAATAAATCTATTAATAATATTCATAAAAAAATTAGAAATATAAAATTAGAACAATTATCATCTATAGATGATTTAAATAAAAAATATACTTTATATAAACTTTAGTTGTATCCTTTATAAACTTTAGTTGTATCCTTTATAAACGTTAGTTGTATCCTTTATAAACGTTAGTTGTATCCATCTGGAGAATTTTGTTCTAATCCTTGTATACAATGTTGGTTATCGAGTGTTTTTATGCAAGAATTTTGATCAACATTTGGCACCTCATTACTTTGACTATCATTAAATTGAGCTGTTGATGTAAAGTCTGTATCTAATGGGCTTCCTTCTAATGTATCTACAATATTTGCTCCCTCTAAATTTTCTATAGTATTTAAATTTTGACTTGGTTCACTATATGTCACAACATTATCATTATTTTGATTATTATTCTCATCATTATTTGTTTCATCAACTATATTTTTGGCACTTGGAAGCCAAGATGTTTCATTTGGTAAAGATTTACTTAATGAAGTATTATATAATCTTAATTTATTGGCGGTCTGAAGCGTTATTATAAATGCTACTGATATCAGTAATGCTAAGCCAGGATCTCTGGTTGCCATAAAAACAATAATAAATGCAACTAATATTCTTACAACTGTATTATCCATTAAATTTGCTAATGAAGGTGATAATTTAGGGGCAACCAATGCCGCATATAATCCTAATAATATTTTTAAGGATACATTAATATAATTATTGTCTAAAGCTCTATTTAAAATAGTTTCTGAATTTTTTAATAAATTGTTAGCCATATTTTCAACTGTATCTACCATTATATCATAGTATAAGATATTAATTTTGATTAATTTGTAATTAAATATAAATTTGATTGTTAATTTGTTTAAATATACTCAAATATATACAATGCCATATTCAAAGACAACAACCCAAACTTCTAGTTTTAAAAATACTTATTTAAAACTCTATAAAAATGGACTTAAAATTGTTCCATTAAAAAACAAATCATCTAAAAAATATTTAAGTGATACATACTTAAGTGATATGAATCCTACAAAACCTATCTATTGGAATATTACTCATAATTGTTGGTTCACCTCAAAGGACAATACTAATTACCTACTAAAGAATGGGTCTAAATGGCAGTCAAAGTCCATAAAATCGACGTCCTCTTCTAAAGGGGAAGCTATGGATTTTACAAATACCTTTTTAAAACTCTATAAAGAAGGTCTTAAGATTGTTCCATCTGATAGTTATACTTTTGACCCAGTAAGTGATATGAGTAGAACAAAGCCTATTTATTGGAATGTTACTCATAATTGCTGGTTCACATCAAAAGACAACACTGATTATCTAGTGGAAAATGGTTCACAGTGGTGGTCAAAGTCTACATCATCTTCTGAAGAGGAAGGTATGGATTTCACAAATACCTTTCTAAAACTCTATAAAGAGGGTCTTAAGATTGTTCCATCTGATAGTTATACTTTTGACCCAGTAAGTGATACGAGTAGAACAAAGCCTGTATACTGGAATGTTACTCATAATTGCTGGTTCACCTCAAAAGACAACACTGATTATCTAGTGGAAAATGGTTCACAGTGGTGGTCAAAGTCTATTTCAGTTTAAGTCTTTTATTAAATAGAAATTAAATTAATTATTTTTATTAAAATGTTATATTATACTATATTTATAATGATTTTTAATGTTAGAAAAACAATTTTTAAAGACCCTGAATTCTATATAAATACTACTCCCAAATTAAAATGTCAAAATGCACCACCAACAGAAATTAATATAGATAAAAATAATAGTAGGATAATTGCTATTGGTGATATTCACGGGGATTTTTATTCTTTATTACACGCTCTATATAAAGCAAAAGTTATAAATAAAAATAGTGAATGGGTTGGAAAGGATACAATAGTCATACAATTAGGGGACCAGTTAGATAAGGGAGGGAGAGGTAATATATCGGTAGATCATACGAATGATAGTATAGAAGAGTTAAAAATAATAGAGTTTATACACGATTTACATAATCAAGCTTTAAGACATAATGGGGGAGTTTACAGTTTAATAGGCAATCATGAACTTATGAATTTAATGGGAGATTTTAGGTATGCCACCCCTTTACATATAGACGGATTTGGAGGATATGAACAGCGTCGCAAACTATTTCGACCAGGAGGAGCGTTGGCTGTTAAACTAGCATGTAATACCAATGGAATAATGAAAATTGGGGATTGGGTTTTTGTTCATGCGGGATTATTACCAGAACACGTTGAAAAATATAGTTTAGATAGTATTAATAAAATTGTTAGAGATATTATTTTAGGAGTAACAGATATGAATACTATAAATGATGAAATAAAAGATTTAATATTTAATCAAAATAGTTTATTTTGGAATAGATATTATACTATAGATACAGATTCTACGAAATGTCATACACTTAATAAGACACTCAATATTTTAAATATAGGAAAAACGGGTGGCATGGTTGTGGGACATACACCTAAAGAACATATATCAGGCGAATGTAATAATAGATTGTGGATGGCAGACGTTGGTATGTCGAGTGCTTTTGGTAAAAAGAATAATGAGCAAGATCGAGTTGAAGTATTAGAAATTATTAATAATGGCGAAAGTATAAATATTATATAAATCCGAAAACTAATAAATTAATTAATATTTATATAAAAACATATATATATTATATATATATGTTTTTATATCTATCTTTTTTTATGACATTTTTTATAACAGCCATATGCTGTTTAATATATGATTTATATATTATTAAGGACAAAAAATTAAAAGAGAAACAAATTTCTAATCAAGAACTTAAGTATCAATATAAAAAAATTTTACCAACCGTTTTATTTAATGCATTTATTGTTCTTCCAGTTGTAACAAATATTACAGAATATTATATTACATATAAAACATACAATACATTTAACTTATATGATTCTTTAGTCTCAATTATAGTCGCATCCGCAAGTTTAGATTTTTTTTTTTATATATTTCATTATTTATTACATAATAAATATATATATAAATGGTCTCATAAATTACATCACGAATTTAAATATCCTGTAGGTATGGAAGCATTATATTTACACTGGTTTGATTTATGTTTCGGTAATATATTACCCTTATATTTGCCTATATTTATATTTAAAAGTCATTTATATACAATTGTTTTATGGAATATTTTTATTATTTCTTCTACAGTTTTAAATGCTCATTCGTCATATAAAGATAATAATCATATTAATCATCATATACATTTTAATGTTAATTATGGTACTGGATTATATATGGATAGGTTATTAAACACAAAAAAATAAATTATTTATTAATCAAATGTACTATTTTCGTCAGTTTGTGTTGATGTTTCTTTATTATTACTTGTTTCATCTGTTATTATTAACTTAATATTACTAGTGCTGGACTCTACAACAGCTGGTTCTGGTTCCACAACAGATGGTTCTACAACAGTTGGTTCTGGTTCCACAACAGATGGTTCTACAACAGCTGGTTCTGGTTCCACAACAGATGGTTCTGGTTCTATAACAGCTGGTTCTGGTTCCAAAACAGTTGGTTCTGGTTCTATAACAGCTGGTTCCGGTTCCAAAACAGTTGGTTCTGGTTCCACAATAGCTGGTTCTGGTTCCAAAACAGTTGGTTCTGGTTCCAAAACAGTTGGTTCTGGTTCCACAACAGCTGGTTCTGGTTCCAAAACAGCTGGTTCTGGTTCCAAAACAGTTGGTTCTGGTTCCAAAACAGTTGGTTCTGGTTCCACAACAGCTGGTTCTGGTTCCAAAACAGTTGGTTCCAAAACAGTTGGTTCTGGTTCCACAACAGCTGGTTCTGGTTCCAAAACAGTTGGTTCTGGTTCTATAACAGCTGGTTCCAAAACAGTT
>Ga0206123_10002139_pt1 | contig 17640 bp, 15 predicted proteins | sample Helgoland_Spring_2_FD_160086 | JGI IMG/M metagenome (GOLD analysis project Ga0206123, IMG submission 160086) | Pelagic subsurface seawater microbial communities from Kabeltonne, Helgoland, North Sea - Helgoland_Spring_Bloom_20160316_1 | ecosystem: Environmental > Aquatic > Marine > Epipelagic ...
AAACCGATCGAAACCGCGAATACCAGCTGGTTGGTCCGTGCCGACAGGTCCGCCTTGTTCATGATGTTGATGCCGGCGGACGCCACCATGCCGAACATGATCAGCCCGGCACCGCCGAGTACCGGCTTGGGTATCGACGCCACGATGAAGGCCGCTTGCGGGAACAAGCTCAGCAGGATCAGCACGACGCCCGAGACCACGGTCACGTAGCGACTGGTCACGCCGGTCATGCCGACCAGGCCGACGTTCTGGGAAAACGACGTGTGCGGAAATCCGTTGAAGAAACCGGCGAACACGGTCGCAAGGCCATCGCCGTACAGACCTTTGTTGAGCAGCGGCCGGTCGACCGGTTTTTCCACCATGTCACCGAGCGCCAGGCACATGCCCGTGGATTCCACCAGGGTCACCACCATGACCACACACATGGCGAGAACGCCGGAGATCGGAAATTCGAGCATGCCGAAGTGAAGTGGCGTCACGAACTCCAGTGACGGTTGCGAGGCGATGCCTTCCAAACTGACCAGCCCGAGCGGCCAGGCCACTACATAACCGATGACCAGCCCCACCAGCACCGAGATATTGAGCCACATGCCGCGTCCGAACCGATTGATCAGCAGAATGCAGCCGAGCACGAAAACAGCCATGCCGATGTTGATCGGCGCGCCGAAATCGTCGGCACCGGCACCGCCAGCCGCCCAGTTAATGCCGACCGGCATCAGCGAGATCCCGATGGAGGTAATTACCGTGCCGGTAACCAAGGGCGGGAAGAATTTAAGCAGGCGGGTAAAAAACGGCACTATCATGATACCGAAGATCCCGGAAGCGAGCGTGGCACCAAATATACCGGTGATCCCGACATCGGCGCCCGAGGTTGCGATCGCCACCATGGGGCCGACGGTGACAAAACTCGACCCCATGACAATCGGCATTCGTATGCCGAATTTCCATATACCGATCGACTGAATCAGCGTGCCGACGCCGCAGGCCAACAGATCGGCCATGATCAGATACGAAATATCTTCGCGGGGAAGCTCGAGGGCGCCGCCAACAATCAGGGCTACAGCCACCGTACCGGCGTACATTACCAGCACGTGCTGAATCCCCATCGGCAGCAATTGTGGCAGGGGCAGTTTGCGATCAGCGGCGCACGGCTCGTCGTGCGCCGCGGTATTATCGGTTTGGGTCATGAACAATCTCCTCGTTTGGCGGGCGTTCAGCTCAAACGCCTATCGATATCTTTTGCACAATAAAATTGACCCGCGACTCATCTCGCGAGTCCGCTATATCCATTCAGCCCTAAATCATTCCGACGCTCCGCCAGGAGGCCAGTCCTTGAAGGCTTTGGGTCGACGTCGCGCATAGGTCCGGACTTTCGATGTTGAAAGCCCCAGACGAACCAACGACTCGGCAACCGTCACGGCCGCCGCAACGCCATCCACGATGGGCACGCCGGCACGCTTTGCGATCTGGTCGTGCAGTCCCGCCATACCGCCGCAGCCGAGACAGATCACTTCCGCACGATCCTGCTCCACGGCCTGCGTGCAAGACGTCACGACGGAATCGGCCGCCGCCTGCGGATCGCGTTCGAGATCGAGCACCGGCATACCACTGGCCCGCACCGACGCACATCGCGCATCGAGACCCGCCAACTGCAAGCGATCCTCGATCAACGGCACCGTACGATCGAGCGTCGTAACAACGGAATAACGGCGTCCCAGGAACTGAGCGGTGCTGGCCGCCGCTTCGGTGATATCCACGACCGGCACATCCAGCAGCTCCTGCAGACCTTCACGGCCATGTTCGCCATAGCCCGCCTGAATAACCGCGTCGTAATTGTGGCGATAGGCCGCCACAGTCTCCATCACCGCGACAGCGGCAACATGGCTTTCGTAATTGCCTTCGACGGATTCGGCACCGAACATCGGCGTCAGTGGCACGATCTCCGTTTCCGGCGCTGCCACGGCAGCCGCTTGAGCGCCGATGGCATCGGTCATGCTCTGAGTCGTATTCACGTTGACGACGAGTATTCGCATAACAGCTGCTTTTCGCGGCCCGACCGGCCGCAGTTAGACCCGCACCTCGACGTTGCCGCCGGCGATGGTGGCTTCGTCGCAGTTGTTGCCCGGCCCCTTCCGGTCAACGACAAGGAAATCGCTCTGGCCTTCCAGTGCAATCATCGGGTGGTGCCAGATGCCCTTTCGGTAATTGATCCCTTGCGATCCGTCTGTAATGAAGGCTTCCAGCATGTCGCGGGTCGGCGCCTCGCCGGCCGGAGCGACCACGACCAGAAACGGATTCGGTCCGAGCGGCATGAATGCCTGGCTGGCCAGCGGGTGGCGTTCGACCAACCGCAGCGTGACCGGCGCAACATCGGCGCGCGAACGCACAATGCCCATAGCCGTGCGCCCATCCGCGCCCACCTCGACATCGGCCAGGTCGGCATAGCGCTCTGCCCAGCCCTGGTTCATCGGGGATGCCGTATGGCCCTGCATTTCGATCACATCGCCATAAGGGGCAAACGCCCCCTTGGTCAGCGGCCGGGCGTTCAGCGTCAGCGTATCGGTCATTGGAATGTTCTCCTCGGTCCCGGCTCGGCCATAAAACCGGCCGACGACGGGCGCTGAATTAAGTCGTCTGAGTACAAGTGGTATCGCTTTTTAGAGTACAAGTCAACGATAAAATCCGATACAATTTGATGAATATTCGGGTACAAACTGGCATATCGGCCATCAGGCCGCGCCCCGAAATACCCGTACAATGCGCCTCTCGGGCGCTTTCAACCTTCCGCACACAGGAGTCAGCGGCACATGACAGACGACAGTCAACAACTCGTACCAGCACCCAGGCAGATGAGCCAAGACGACTTCGTAGCGCGCTTCGGCGCGATCTACGAACACTCCGCCTGGGTCGCGGAACAGACCTGGCAGCGCGGCCTCGGTGTAGACCACGACACTGTCTCCGGCCTCGCATCAAGCATGGCCAGCGAGGTTGAAAGTGCCGGCGAAGCCGCACAGATGAAACTCATACTCGCCCATCCGGATCTCGGCGGTAATGCCGCCGTGGCGGGCAAGCTCACAGACGAATCGGCAAGCGAGCAGGCTGGCGCCGGCCTGGATGCCTGCACCCCGGAAGAATACGAGCGTCTGCAGCAGCTCAATGCGGCCTATCTCGACAAGTTCGGCTTCCCGTTCATCGTGGCCGTCAAGGGTCTGCAGCGTGAGGATATTCTTGCGGCGATGGCCCAGCGACTGGAAAACGACCAGCCGAGCGAACAACGCCGCGCGCTGGACGAGATCCACAAGATCGCGCGCCTGCGCCTAAGGAACCTCTGATTTATTCCTGCGCGGGTCGCGTTTGAGCCCCAAAGGCGTCGATACAAGGCGCAAAGCGCAGCATCCGGGCCATTCCCGGATCAAGCTTTGCAACGCCGTAGCGGCGCCTTTGGGGCCAGACTTTTCTCGCCAAGCGAGAAAAGCCGAGGCTTTGCGCGCCTGGACAGCATCATTTGTCGCTCACGTGAAATAAGCGCGCGACACTCCTCATTCCTTGCCAGCCACGCGCAAAGCACTTCGGCGCGACCGCGCAGGAACAAATCAGAGGTTCCCTGGCGATGGCCGCGATGGCCTGATCAGCGACGTACGCGGTACCCGCGCCGCCGCTGAATCACGGCGGCGCGGACCCGTTCGATGGCTTCAGGCCGGCTGCTTGTACGGATGCACCTCACGCCAGTGCCGCGCGATATCTGCCCGGGTGCAAACCCAGGCGTCGTCGTGGCTACGGACGTAGTCCAGGAACCGCGCCAGAGCGGCAGCACGCCCGGGATGGCCCGCCACACGGCAATGCAAACCGACAGACAGCATCTTCGGCGCGGTCTCGCCCTCGGCATGGAGCACGTCGAACGCGTCTTTCAGATAGGTATAAAACTGGTCGCCGGAGTTGAACCCCTGGGGCGCCACGAAACGCATGTCGTTGACATCCAGCGTGTACGGGACGATCAACTGCGGCTCATCGTTCACGAGCTCCCAGTACGGCAGATCGTCGGCGTAGGAATCCGCGTCGTAGAGAAAGCCGCCATGCTCGGCGACCAGTCTCCGGGTATTCGGCCCGCAACGGCCGGTATACCAACCGACGGGACGTTCTCCGATAATGCGCTCGATGGACTCGACCGCGAGCCGGATATGCTCACGTTCGGTGGCCTCGTCTACATACTGGTAATCGATCCAGCGCCATCCATGAGACGCCACCTCAAAACCGGCGTCGCGCATCGCGGCCGCGGCTTCCGGGTTGCGCTCCAGTGCCAACCCGACCGCAAAGATCGTGGCCGGCAGACCGCGTTCGGCGAACAAACGATACAACCGCCAGAAGCCGGCCCGGCTGCCATACTCATACAGCCACTCCATGCTCATGTGACGCACACCTTCGCGCGCGTCGGTACCCACCATTTCGGACAGAAAACTTTCTGATGCCGCATCACCATGCAGCACGTTGTTCTCCGCCCCCTCTTCGTAATTGATCACGAACTGCACGGCGATCCTTGCGTCGCCCGGCCATTGCGGATGCGGCGGATGCGCACCGTAGCCCACCATATCCCGGGGATAGGCGTCGTCAGTCGGATTCACCGTACTCATTCGAATTACTCCTCATCGTGGTTGACGAAAGCGCTGTTGCAGGGCTTTCGGTAGTTGCATTCAGTTATCGCCCGCTCGGCCCTGCGCGAGTACGGTCAAGCACCAACGCCCGCTGCCGTTTCCCTGGCGCCGTTCGGCGCAGTCGCCGTCGCTATGCCGACGAGTCGAGCCCCGTTGAAAAAATTTCGTGCAGGTCGATTTCGCGATTGCGTTGCTCCAGCCCCAGCCGTTGCTCACAGGCGTTGAGGTGCTCGACCATCGCGGTCACTCCCGCTTTTATGTCTTTGCCGGTGAGTGCATCGAGCAGAACCGTATGTTCGTCATAGGTACAGACCGTGCGTTGCATCGGCTCGTACAGCCCGATGATCAGCGACGTGCGCCCAATGAGCTCCTTGAGAAACGCCTTGAGCACCTGGTTGCCCGCAATTTCGGCAATCTCGAGATGGAAAGCGCCGGAATAGCGGATCCAGTTCCGACGCGCGTGATCTTGATGGGCGGCATGATCCTTCTCGACCAGCCGTGCAAGGCGCTCGTGATGCTCGCGCGTCATGCGGCCCATCGCCGACTCGACGCTGGCCGCCTCGATCACGCGTCGTGACTGGAATACGTCGCGCGCCTCCTCGACGCTAGGACTCGCGACCATGGCGCCACGATTCGGGCGAATATCGACCAGTTTTTCACTCGCGAGGCGGAACAGCACTTTGCGGACCACTGTCCGGCTAACCGAAAAAATATCGCCGAGACTGTCCTCCGGCAGCTTGGTACCGGACGGCAGACGCTGTTCGAAAATCGCATTCGCGATCACACGATAGATCCCCTGATCGGAATGCCGCTCCGAAGACGCCGGCGCCGGATCGTCGTCGAGCAACGGATTTCGGAGGTCGCGATTCTTAGTCATCGGTTTGGTCCTTCACGCGCGTGCGTGCCTTGTAGTAATAGAAAGATTACGGGTTCATCCACTTTGTATCAATAGCTGGATCGATTTTGTATCCGTTTTGATAAGTACCAGTAACCCGATTTCATCGTCATGGTATCCATGCGTCGCGGCCACCCGCGCTAAAACCACGCGTCCGAGGGAGGCTGTCCGCCGATCATGGCCGTAACTTCACGGGCCGCCGATCGGACCGTCGGGCCATGCCGTTCGAGCGCGGTATCGTCGAGCCGCGCGGTCGGACCCGAGATCGAAAGGCCTGCTATGGCATCGCCGAATTCATTGAAGATCGGTGCAGCGATACACCGCATCCCCTGATGGCGTTCTTCGTCATCGATGGCCCAGCCGCGACCCCTGATATGTCCAAGCTCCGCGATGAGCCACTCCACATCCGTGATCGTATTGCCGGTAAACGCCGGCACTGGATGGCCCGTCAATATTTCGCGGCAGGCCGCCTCCGACATACAGGCCAACAGCGCCTTGCCAATTCCCGATGCCTGCAGATAGCTGCGCGTGCCCGGCGGGATGAAGGCGCGAATCGGCGCCTGAGTCTCGATCTGGGATACATGAACGACATCGCGGCCTTCAATCACCGCAATGCTGGCGGTTTCGCCCGTCTGGTCGATAAGACGCCGCATCAGGATTCGCCCCGCCTCGAGATAGCTCGCCTGTTGCGCATAGCCATGCCCGATGCGGAATGCCTCGACCCCGATCGACCACGTCTGGTTGCTCGCATCGAAGGCAACCAGACCATGCACACGTAGCGTCTCCAGCATGCGATGCGCGGTCGAAGGCGCCATCCCGGCACTGGCTGCCAACTCGGTCAACGTGCATTTGCCTTCGCGCGACACCAGCGCAAATACCGCCAGCCCACGATCGAGCGCCTGGACCGTCGCCGGTTGGCGCTGCTCTTTATCCAGGCGTGGGCGACCGCGCCCACGGCGTTTGTGTTCCGTATCCATTCCCAATGCCTCCGCGTGCAACCCAGTCTTGCTCGGCCCCAAGCATAGAAAAATTTTCCATTCTTCATAGCCCATCCAAGCGCACAGCCCATTTTACCCGCTCAAACAGCCGTTTATATTTTTCCACCTTAATTTGTGCACATTTCAATTGCCAATTGAATCCAATATGGAATGCGTTTAGTCTTAACGCCAAGCAAAGGAGGACAACATATGTCGACGCAGAATCCGGTATTCATTCCGGGCCCCACCAATCTTCCCGACCGTATCCGCCGCGCGATGGACGTGCAGACTGCCGACCATCGGGCGCCAGACTTCGCCGAGCAGTTCGTTCCCCTGCTTAGCGAACTCAAATCCGTATTCAAGACACAGCTCGGCGAAGTGCTGTTGTTCCCCTCGACGGGCACCGGCGGCTGGGAGGCCGCGATAACCAACACGCTTTCGCCGGGAGACGAGGTGCTGTCCGCGCGCTACGGCATGTTCTGCCAGCGCTGGATCAATCTGTGCCGCAATCACGGCCTTTATGTCCACGCCATCGAGAGCGAATGGGGCGACGGCGTTCCTGCCGCGGAGTACGAGCGTATTCTCGCCGCCGATACCGAACACCGAATCAAGGTGGTGCTGGCCTGCCATAACGAGACCTCAACCGGCGTGACCAGCGATATCGCCGCTGTGCGTGCAGCACTCGACAAGACCGGCCATCCGGCTATGCTGTTCGTCGACGGCGTGAGCTCGATCGCGTCCATCGATTTTCGCATGGACGAATGGGGTGTCGATATTGCGGTGACCGGCTCGCAGAAGGGCTTCATGCTCGGTGCGGGCCTGTCGATACTCGCGATCAGCCCGAAAGCGATGGACGCTTGCCGCGAGGCAAAATGCCCGCGCGCCTACTTCGATTTCCTCGCCATGGTCGAAGCCAACCGCAAGGGCAGCTTCCCGTATACCCCGCCACTGAGCCTGATCCGTGGCCTGCGCGAGAGCGTCACCATGCTCCAGGAAGAAGGCCTGGAGCAGGTGTTTTCCCGTCACCACAGGATCGCCGAGGGCGTACGCCGGGCGGTCGACGCCTGGGGTCTGGAGATTTGCGCCAAGGACCGTGATCTGTGCTCGAATACGGTCACCGCCATCCATGTGCCCGAAGGCTTCGACTCCACCGAGCTCTGCAACCATGCCTACGAGCACTATGGCGTCTCGTTCGGCGCGGGCCTGGGCGACGTCGCCGGCAAGGTATTCCGCATCGGGCATCTGGGCGACATGACCGACGTCATGGCGTTGTCGGGTCTGGCCACCATCGAAATGGCAATGGTCAACCTCGACTACCCCATCGAACTCGGTAGCGGCGTGGCCGCCGCTCAGCGTTACTACAGCGCCACACGCAATCGCTGGAAACAGCAGGTCGCGTGATGACGCCAGCCGAACCGAGCACCCGCGCCGAGGACACCATGTATATACCGAGCTTCGACGACGTATGTGCGGCCCACGAACGGGTCGCGCCCTGGATTCATCGCACACCGGTACTCACCAGCAGCACGTTCGACCGCATGACCGGCGCCGAACTGTTGTTCAAATGCGAGAACTTCCAGAAGGCCGGCGCTTTCAAGGCCCGCGGTGCCACCAATGCCGTGTTCAGCCTCGACGAGAACGAGGCCGAGCGCGGCGTGGCCACGCATTCGAGCGGCAACCATGCACTGTCGCTGTCGCGGGCGGCGCAATGCCGCGGCATCCCCTGCACGGTGGTCATGCCCCACACCGCGCCCCAGGCCAAGATGGATGCCGTGCGCGGTTACGGCGGTGAGATCGTGACCTGCGAACCGAGCCTCGAGGCACGCGAACGTACGCTGAATTCAATCATCGCCGAGTCCGGGGCGAACTTTGTTCACCCCTACAACGACCATCGCGTGATCGCTGGCCAAGGCACCTGCGCTCGCGAATTCCTCGATCAGGCCGGCCCCTTGGATGCGCTGATCGCGCCGATCGGCGGCGGCGGCATGATCAGTGGCAGCTCACTGACCTGCGCCAATGTGTCGCCCTCCACGCGTGTCTATGCGGGCGAACCGACACAGGCCGACGACGCCTGGCGGTCGTTTCGCGCCGGCGAAATCATCGAGGACGATGCACCCGACACCATCGCCGACGGCCTGCGGGTATCCCTGCGTCCCCTGACCTGGCACTTCGTGTCCAATTACGTCAGCGACGTACTGCTGGCCACCGAGGACGAAATCGTGGACGCCATGCGCCTGGTCTGGCAGCGCATGAAGATCGTTATCGAACCGTCCTCGGCAGTAGCCCTGGCGGCGCTGTTCAACAATCCCGACCTGTTCGCCGGCAAACGTGTCGGCGTGATTGTCACCGGCGGCAACGTCGATCTCGACAAGCTGCCCTGGATGCGTGGCGCCTGAGCGTCGCCCTTCCAGCCCATTCCTTCATAACGTCAAGCAAACCGAATTCGAGGAGACACCATGGTCCTTAATATTCCGGCAATGATCGGTACCCGGATCGAAGACATCGATACCCCCTGCCTGCTGATCGACCTCGACGCCTACGAGCGCAACATCGAGCGCATGGCCCGCTTCATCAACAAGCAGGGCCTGCGTCATCGCGCCCATGCCAAAACCCACAAGTCCGCGGACATCTCGCTCGACCAGATGGAAGCCGGTGCAGTCGGCGTTTGCTGCCAGAAAGTCAGCGAGGCCGAGGCGCTGGTGCACGGCGGCGTGCGCGATGTGCTGGTCTCCAACGAGGTCATCAACCCGAACATGATCGAGCGCCTGGCGGCGATGGCCACCCAGGCCAAGGTCATGGTCTGTGTCGACGACATCGACAACATCGACGATCTGTCGGCGGCCGCCAAGCGCTATAACGTGGAACTCGGCGTACTGGTCGAGATCGACGTCGGCGCCGGCCGTTGCGGCGTCGCCCCCGGCGAAGCGGCCGTGCCACTGGCACAGAAGATCGACGCCGCGCCCAACCTGACCTTCAAGGGACTGCAGTCGTATCAGGGCAAGGCCCAGCACGTACACGACTACCAGGAGCGCAAGGGCAAGATCGACGAGGCCGTAGAGCAAACGCGCAACACGGTTGACCTGATCGGCAAAGCCGGCCTGGAATGCGAAATCGTTGCAGGCGCCGGTACCGGCACCTACGAGATCGAAGGTACCAGCGGCGTCTACAACGAACTGCAATGCGGCTCCTATATCTTCATGGACGCCGACTACCAGCGGATCGCCATGGACGACGGCCGCCTGATCGACGATTTCGAGAACAGTCTGTTCATCTACTCCACTGTGATGAGCAAGACCAAGGCCGAAAAAGCGATCTGCGACGCCGGCCTCAAAGCCCAGAGCGTGGACTCCGGGGTGGCAATGGTCTTCGGCCGCGACGATATCGAGTATATCGGCGCCTCCGACGAGCACGGCGTGATCAAGGATCCGGAGAACGTGCTCAAACTGGGCGAAAAGCTCAAGCTCGTGCCCGGCCACTGCGATCCGACCGTCAATATCTATGACTGGTATATCGGCGTGCGGGGCGGCGTGGTCGAGCGCATCCTGCCGGTCACCGCCCGCGGCATGTGCCTCTGATAAGCCGGGGAAACGTCCGCAAATGAACGCGAACATCCGTCTTTGGATTTATGTTTATTTGCGGACAAATTTCCTGTTTCCCCTGAAAACCACCAAACATTGACGCATCCAGGCCGTAGACCTACGGATGTACGTACAGAGAGAAACCCATGCTCTTAGTCACTGAAGACACCGCGAAATCGCTGATCGGCATGCCCGAGGCGTTCGAGGCCGTCGAATCCGTGTTCGCCGCAATGGCGAACGGAGATGCCCGCAACTTCCCCGTCGTACGCGAAGCACTCGGCCACGCCGATGCGCTGTACGGTTTCAAGTCCGGTTTCGACACCACCGCCATGGCGCTGGGCCTGAAGGCCGGCGGCTACTGGCCGGGCAACGCCGACAAGGGTCTGACCAATCATCAGTCGACGGTGTTCCTGTTCGATCCCGACACCGGCCGCCCCGCCGCCATGGTCGCCGGTAACTACCTGACCGCGGCTCGCACCGCCGCGGCGTCGTCGGTATCGATCCGTTACCTGGCACGCGAGGATTCCAAAGTGCTCGGCATGGTCGGCGCCGGTTTCCAGTCGGCTTTCCAGATGCGCGCGGCACTGCGCCAGCGCAATTTCGAGAAGGTCATCGGCTGGAACCTGCATCCCGAGATGCTGAGTAATCTCGAAAAGGTCGCCTCGGAAGAAGGTGTGCCGTTCGAGTCGGTATCGCTGGAGCGCCTCGGTGCCGACGCCGATGTCATCATCACCATCACGTCGAGCTTCGAGCCCATCCTGTTGGCCGAGCATGTCACCCCGGGCACGCATATTGCCTGCATGGGCACCGACACTGTCGGCAAACAGGAAGTGGACGAAAAACTCGTCGCGGCCGCCCGGGTATTCACCGACGAACCCGCCCAAGCCGCGCAGCTGGGCGAGTGTCAGCACGCCGTTGCCGCCGGCCTCGTGGACGAACAATCGATCGTGCCCGTCGGTGCGATCATTGCGGGCACACAGCAAGGGCGCGCCTCCGACGAGGATATTACCCTGTTCGACGGCACCGGCGTCGGCCTGCAGGATCTCGCGGTCGCCCGGCGTGCAGTCGAGCTCGCCCGCGAATCCGGACAAGCGCAACAGATCGACCTGGGCTGAAGCCCGGGTCGTGCGTATAAGCGAGTCGTATAAACCAGGAGGAGAGAACGCATGATAAAAACACATTCGCCGGACCGCCCGAGCCTGAGCTTCAGGCTGCTGTCACTGTCATCCGCCCTGCTCCTCGGAGCGGTCGTCGCGCCGACCAGCGCCCTGGCCGTATCGAACGATGACACGACGCCGGACACGTCAGTGAAATCCGAAATGAACGAGACGGGCCGTCACAAGACACGCCTGGACAGTACGCAAGATCAGGACGCCACACCGGCCAATACCAGCGCCAAAACGGCCCCTGAAGCCGATGAGCCGGCTGTGACCACGTTGCGTGACATGTTCGAACAGGGCGAGGTCGACGGCAATCTACGCACGCTGTATTACGCGAATCACAACGCTTTTTTTCTGGATTCGGTCCAGGGCGACCACGATCGTAATACCGCGTCCGTGGGCGGCAAGCTCGGATTCACGACTGCCGCACTGCAGGGCTTTTCCCTGCGCCTGAGCGCTTACGCACAGCGCAACTTCACGCGGTCCAGTAGTTCAAACGACCTCAGCGAGACCGGCTTCAACCGGGATCTCGGGCGCGATATCTCCACGCTGGGTGAGGCCTATCTCCAGTGGCAGGGCCACGACTTTCGCATTCGGGCCGGTAATCAGGCGATCACGAGCGTGCCGTTCACCTCGACCTACGACTACCGCATTATCCCGCAGTTGTATCAGGGCGTATCCACGCGCTACGGCAACGACGAAAGTTATATCGCCGCCATGCGGATGTATCGCTACAAATCCCGTATCGCGGATTCATTCGACCGCACCACAAACTACAACGCCGAAGCGTTCGAATCGCCGCCGCCGAATACGACCGAAGAAACGGACGGCTTCTGGGCTCTGGGCGGCGCGCACGCCGTGCATACCGACGACACCGACCTGAGCGGCCAGGCGTGGTTCCTCAATTACAAGGACTACGCCAACATGTACTACCTGGACGGCAAGGTCGCGGCCGCCAGCGGGTCGGTCAAACCCTTTTTCGCTCTGCAATACATCCGCGAGACCGACGACGGCCGCGCGCTGGTCGGCGATGTCGACCATCACACCTACGGCGCGCAACTCGGCCTGACCCACAATTCGTTGACCGCGACGCTCAACTACAACCATATCCCGCACGAAAACGGCACGTTTCTCAATGGCGCGCTGGTCACCCCGTACGCACACAACGAAGCCTCCGGCCCGTTGTTTGCCCAGCCGTACCTCACCAGCACCCAGGATCTGGGTTCCGGCGACGCCTATGCCGCCGAGGTCAAGGGCTCGCCGTTCGCCAATACCTTCATGGGCGCGCGCTATTCATTCATGGACCTCACGCCGGCAGCCGGCGGCGAATCGATCGATCAGGCCGAATATCTGGTCTACGCGATCTATAGCTTCAAGGGCGCGCTAAAAGGTCTCAGTGTGAAGAACTTTTTCGCCTATCAGACGCAGGAAATCCAGGAGCGGGATTACTGGGAAAACCGGTTTGCAATCGAATACGCTTTTTAAACCGCAATCAAGCTAACGCTATTTTGTATACAAATATACGGTATAATTGTATTATAGCGTTAGCTTGATCATAATCGCCAAGCCATGCCCTGCATGGTAGGCGGGCTTATCCGCCAGACACCGGAATACATCGCGGTGACAATCGCTTCCCGGCCTCTGTTTGCAGCCAGCGCCACGCGTTCGGCCACAAACGGACCGGGATTCAAGCCGACCGCTTCATCGCATCCGGTACGCCACCGACAGACCGTATAGAGGTAACTCCGATGGAAGCTTATTTGATCGACTTCGGCAACATGTTGCTGCGATGGCTGCATGTGATCGCAGCCATAGCCTGGATCGGGGAATCCTTCTACTTCGTGATGCTCGACAACGGATTGCGGGCCCCGGCTGATCCGGGCGACAAGCGTCGCGGTGTATTCGGCGAAATGTGGGCCGTCCACGGCGGCGGGTTCTACCACAATCAGAAATACGCGACCGCGCCGGAAAAGCTTCCCGATGACCTGCACTGGTCGTTTCTCAAGGCCTACACAACGTGGTTGTCCGGCTTTGCGCTTTTCGTGCTTCTGTACATGACCCGGCCGGACATTTACCTGCTGAACAACACCAGTGATTGGGAATGGGCGGCGCAACTGACCGGCTGGCAAGTCAATCTGGTGGCGCTGCTGTTCCTGCTGCTGGGCTGGATCATCTATAACGAGCTGTGCAAGCGCATCAGCCCGACCATGCAGCGCGACGGTATTCTGGGTGTTGCGGTCGCGGTAATGATGGTCGGCGTGGCTTATCTTAGTTCCCAGATCTTTGCCGGGCGCGCGGCGTTTCTGCTAACCGGCGCCGTGATGGCGACTGCCATGGCCGCCAACGTGTTCTTCTGGATTATCCCGGGGCAACGCCGCATGGTGGCGTCGATGACCGCCGGCGAAACGCCCGACCCGCTCGATGGCAAGCGCGGCAAGCAACGCTCCGTGCACAACACCTACTTCACCCTGCCCGTAGTGTTGCTCATGCTCAGCAACCACTACGCGTTCATGTATACCCATGAGTATTCATGGGTGGTGATGTCGTTGTTCATCTTCGCCGGCGCCCTGATCCGGCAGTTTTTCGTATCCATGCACGCGGGTCAGATACGCCCGGCGTACCCCATTGCCGGTGTGGCGTTCATTATTGCCGCGTTCTGGTTCACCGCGCCCTCGATGGCCCCGGCGTCGGGCAGCGAGCCGAGTGCCGAGGTCAGCACGCCGTCCGGCGAGAATGCGGGCACGGCCTCCACTGGCGACTCCGCACCGGCTTCTGGCCAAAACGCATCCTCGGAAAGCGCCGGCTTTGCGAAGATCCATACGATCATGGAACACCGCTGCGTCGAGTGCCATGCGGCGAACCCAAGCAGCTCGAGCTTTGCCGCGCCGCCGGCTGGCATAACGCTTGAGAGCAAGGAGGATATCCGCAAGCACCGGGCGCAGATCAAGAAAGCTGTGGCCAGCCAGTACATGCCGCTCGGCAATCTGACGAAAATGACCGAAGAAGAACGCGCAGCCGTTGCCGCATGGCAGAAACAATCCTCCCAATAGGCGAATAGTTTCTGCGGTGATTACCCCGGCCTGGCACTATTTACAGGGTGTCAGGCCGGTACGCCGGGAGATCTCACCGGCGCGTCAATGGCCGCCACGCGATGCCTGGATAAAACGGGCGGCCGAAATGTGCAGCCAATAAGCCTGCGGGGTTTTCGATCTGGCTCGATCTGGCGCTGTCGCGGCTCGATAACGCATGGCATAACCGCGTAGCCGTAAGGTTTCAGTCAAGTCCATCGAGAAAACGCTCGATCGCCCGATTGACCGGTTCCGGATGCGTCAGATTGGAGGCATGCCCAGCACCCGACACAGTCACCATTTCCGCGTGCGGCAACCGCTGCGCCATATCGGTGGCGCGATCCAGCGTGATGGCGGCATCGGCTTCACCGTGGATCACCATTGCTGGCACGTCGATACGCCCGATCTCGTTGCTTATATCATCGCGCGCGACCAGTGTCTCGAAGCTGGCCAACAGATTGTGCGGCTGCCATGCGCGCCATTTGTCTTTCCATTTCCCTGCACCCGACCAGCCCGCGCCGAGGATGATTCCGGCGACCGTGTCGGCAATCTCGTCGGGTAGTCCGTTATTGACCCAGGCATCGATCATCTCGCGATAGCCGCCGGTTTTTTCCGGATCCTCCGTCTGCGCCTGGGTGTCGATGAGGAGAAGCCCCCGCACGACCGATGGATGGATGAGCGCGCAGCGCAGCGACAAGTAGCCACACTGACTCATGCCGGCCAGCACCGCCTGGTCCACCGAAAGATGGCCCAGAAGCGCGGCGAGGTCGTCGGCCGAATCGTAATAGCTGAACGACTCGATATCGTCGCCAGCGGTCTGGCCGTGCGCGCGTTCGTCCCAAGTAATACAACGATACCGATCGCGCAACGCGCGGACCTGCGGCTCGAACATCTCGTGGTCCATCAACAGACCGTGCGAAAAAACGACCACGGGCCCATCACCACCCGTATCTTCGTAGTACAGCGTCTGACCGTTGACTGATGCGAATGCCATGTCACTTGCCGTCCGGTTTTAAGCGTGGGTTGTTTTCCGATACTCGCACGCTAACCGATCCCGCGTCGTCCACTCTTGAATCCATGTGATCCCCAATACGTTAGATCCGATATAACGCTCACGTTGGCATGCTTCCGGCATGCAAACCTATTCCGAGCCCAACGACCGTCCCGCACACCGCAGTTCCAACGACGTCACTTATGGCAGCAACCGCCGGAGTCCATTGGCGGCGGCACAATTGCCGACCATACGTCACCGACGGCACTTTTTATGGCCGCTGCTCGGATGGAGCCTGGCGCTGGCATACATTTACATCTTCCAGATCGACTACCGACTGGCGCATGGGTTCTATACGCTTGAAGTCGGCAAATGGGGCCTGCGCCACGCATGGCTGACCTCGACCGTCCTGCATGAATACGGACAACAGTTCTCGTTTCTGTGGGGTGTGGCCCTGCTCCTGATTACGGCCTTCAGTTACGTTCGGCAACCGCTCAAGCCCTATCGGCGCGGATTGATCACGACGGATATCGCGGTGATCGCCAGTCTTCTGCTGGTATCGTTAAGCAAGCATCTGCTCGCACTTCCCTGCCCTTACGATCTCGCACAATATGGGGGCGATCTGGCCGGCACTGCGGCCTATACGCTGTATCCGGGAGAGGTCGGCGGTTGTTTCCCTGCCGGGCACGCGGCGGGTGGTTATTGCCTGTTCGCCCTGTATTTTCTGGCACGAATCTATCGGGTACCCGGCTATCGCTACATGTGGTTGCCAGGACTGCTGGTCGGCCTGCTTTATGGCATCGACCAGCAATTACGCGGCGCGCACTTTCTGTCCCACGATCTGGTAAGCGCCGGTATCTGCTGGTTTGTGAGTCTGCTGTGTTTTCGAATCGCATTCGGTGGACAATCGGCAAACCAGAACCAGAACCAGAGCGACCCACAGCATCCAAATTTAATGACAAGAGCCGACGCGAAGAGTCGCTGAACCGGCCACTATCGACGGCATGCCGGACGGTATAGATTGCGCACAATTTGTTGACACGTTATGTTGAGAGTTCACGCAAACGCTATGCACCGCGGGCTGTCTTGCCGTCCGATTTTACGGACGTCATTATATCCGGTGACAGCGTCGTTACCGGAGCGTTGGCATCCGGATGCCCACATCGAAAAAACACCATGGCGGATAAGATCACAGTCCTACCGACCCGTCCCCATGCGGACACGCAGACTGAGCCCGACGTCGTCGAACGATCCTCGGGAGATGCGCCCGCCTGGCCTGTCTATGGCCTGATCGACGATTTGCTGCCCGTACTCGAGCGATGGCAACACGAGGGGCGGCGTGCCGCACTGGCCACGTTGGTCGACATCACCGGGTCATCGCCGCGCCCGGTGGGCAGCGAGATGGCGATCAGCGATACCGGGGAAATTGCCGGTTATGTGTCTGGTGGCTGTGTGGAGGGCGCGGTGGCGGCCGAAGCACGCGAAGTGCTCGCAACCGACAAACCCGTCCTGCTGGACTACGGTGCCGGCAGCCCTGTGCTGGACGTGCAGCTGACCTGCGGCGGACGAATCCGTATCTTTGTGCGCGCCCTGCCCGACCTCGGCGCTTATGTGCAGCGTTGGGCCACAGCGCGCAGCAAACGTGAAGCGCTCGACGTCGGCATCGACCTGACCGATGGGTCGCACGAGTTTACCCCCGGGGCGGCCACGCGCGACGAGCGATATTTCCACCAGCAATACCTGCCGCCACCGCGTTTGATCGTCGCCGGAAGTGATCCGGTGACGCTTGCCCTGTGCCAGCTGGCGTCGACGTTCGGCTACGAAGTCGCGTTGCTGCGCCCGTACGGGCCCGCAACGGTACCGGCCGATACGACACTGTGCCACTACGACACACGACCGCTGGCACGCGTAATACAAGACATCCGGATCGACGCATGGTGTGGCGTTTACACGTTGACCCACGATATCGATGACGACCACGCGATACTGCTGCGCGCACTGCAATCCGGCGCGTTCTGTGTCGGTGCACTGGGCAGCCGCAACAAGGCTCGGCTACGGGCGGCCCGCCTGCGCGAAGACGGCATCGACGACGCCACCATTGCGCGCCTGAGCACACCCGCAGGGCTGGATATCGGCGCCCGCGATCCGCGTGAGATCGCGTTATCGATACTCGCCGAAATGACCCGGCACCGGCCCCGTGAGGCCGCGGCACGATCATGACCGCCGCACTTGTGCTCGCAGCCGGCAGCGCCCAGCGGTACGGCTACGCCAACAAGCTGCTTGCGCCTTTGCATGGCGTGCCGCTTCTGGCCCATACGCTAC
>Ga0206123_10002140_pt1 | contig 17640 bp, 21 predicted proteins | sample Helgoland_Spring_2_FD_160086 | JGI IMG/M metagenome (GOLD analysis project Ga0206123, IMG submission 160086) | Pelagic subsurface seawater microbial communities from Kabeltonne, Helgoland, North Sea - Helgoland_Spring_Bloom_20160316_1 | ecosystem: Environmental > Aquatic > Marine > Epipelagic ...
CGCCGCGGAGGACTCAGCCGCCGCCGCCGACATCTATGGCTCCATTGGTCGGGACGAGTGGCCAACCCGTTGAGCGCTCTGACGCTCGGACCGTCGCAAGGGCGGCGGCCCCATGGCCGCAGGACCCCGTTAATCATCATCCACTTGAACGGTGTCACTGTCATACTATAAAGGTTTGCTTGACCGATACCTTTAAGGTGTGAAGCCTCGTGGCTCTAATCATGCACACCCAAGAATTGACCGTCCGCTTCCCATGGAGCGCAAACCCCGACGCAACCGAGACCATTGAAATTGAGGCTCCCTCACTCGTGGCCCTCGCTGACCTGCGACGCACCTTTGAAACAGGCTACAACCTCGGCACACGGGACCGCTGGGGCCTATGGCCTCAAGACCGCATCGGAGTCCTTGTATCGGCTGGCCCCGTCGTCTCTGAGTGAGCCGCTGGCGCCTCAAGTCCCCGCCGATAATGGGGACCGTATGCGTTGAATGATTTTCAGGAACTTTGAGCGATGGGCTTATATAGGGGAGACCTCCCCTCTAAAATCATGAAGAACCTCGCCTTCCACCGCACCACCGAAAACGGAGCCGCTCAAATCATCGCACAGGGCATCAAGTGCATGTCCTCCCAAGGCTGGGAACTACCCGACTACAAAGAGGACGCTCAAGGCTACGAGAACGCCCGCCAATTCATCTCCTCCGCTGGTTTCAAGTTTCAAATCCGCCCGCTATCATGGATTAAAATGTATGAGGCCGCTGAGCCTAACTGCTGGATGATGCGCCGAGACTTCCGAGAAGTTCAAAGCCGCTTGAACTCCGTCTTTGTCCGCACAGGTGGCGTTGAAACCTGCTGGGCACCCGAGGGCCTCACAGTGGCCATTGACCTTGACAAAGTGACCGCTGACACCACCACCGACGGATATGGTCAATACGACGCAGGAAATGGTATTGAAGACCTTCAAGTCTTTGGAGATATCCCAGCGTCCGCAGTCATTGGCGTTGTCTCTGATGAGTGGATGACACACCACGGCTTCACCGTTGAAAGCGGTGGCCTTGAGTGAGCCTGTGGAGTCTTAGAGGTCCTCTGTGGTTCCGACCGCCCGAGCGGTTCAGAAAAAACAGGACACTGAGGGGCCGCCGACCCCCCGTTAATCATCATCCACTTGAACATAAGGCTGTCGGCCTATAAACCTTTGGGACCTATACTTTCAGTTCCTTTGTCCCAATCATTAATATAGGGGCGCTTCCCATGAACAACCATGGCGAACACCCCAACCCCAACCCTAACCTTCCCGAAGCGCGTAGGCGGCCCAGCCGTCAAAGCCGATGTGGCCGAACTCATCACCCGAGTCTTTGAGACGCTGGCTCCCTCGCTGGACTCCAAGGGCCGCACCCTTGAAGTTCACTTCACCAACGACCGAAACGCTGGAGCCGCACACCTCTCCGTGAAAACCAAGGAGACCAGCCGCACCTTTCAAGGACGCTCCGTTCAAATTGAGGGCGAGAGCACCCTCGGCCTAAGCACCGACGGCAAATGGCCACATATCCGCATCAACCTTCAAGGTGTCAAGGCGGCCGACTACGACGGCCTCAAGCCCTACACCGTGAACCACATCATCCATGAGGTCATTCACTACATTCAATATGCAACGGGCGCCATGAAGGACACCGTGAGCGCCTACACCTTCGGTTATTCCGTCTCCCGCACCTTTGAAACCGTGTGGAACCACGGCCCCGCCATGGCCCTATCCCACGCCATCCGAACCGCCGCAGGTCGTGCTATAATCAACGAGCCGTTCACGAGCGAGGAGACCACCACCTACGGCTCAAGCACGCCCTACCACCGCCAACCATGGGAACGCCAAGCATGGCGAGCCGCTTCCCTTCTCATGCGCTCCTTCGGTGTTGAGCGATGCTCCCGCACAGTCCGAGCATACGAGGGTTTCAAGGCCCGTGGCGCTCGCCGTGTGGCTCGCAAGGACCGACCGTGGATGAAGTGAGGCGACCAGCGCCGCCGACCGAAGCGGCCTCAAGAATGGGGCCGCCGCTCCGCTGGGGGACCCCCCCCTATGTTTCTGAGTAGCATATTTCTTTGAGATATGTCCACATACCCCTCTCAAACGCTGAGTCAAAAATCGTCTTATGTTTTTATAGGAGATACTTTAATATAGTAGTGCTTCATAGGCTTAACCATGCAACCCCTAACATGGACCCGCCAGCCGACCGCCGCAACAATGATTGGAGCACATCAAGTGTATGAAGCCACCTCGGCTGGACCAAACCCACTACGCGAAGGACTACGCATCCGAATTGTCAAGTTCGGAGACGGCACCCAATGCGAGGAGACCTACCCCTACACCATCACCGTGGCTTCCACCAAGACGAACTCCATGTTCGTCAATGTGGCCGCCCCTGCATCCTACGGGGGGTCCATTCTCCTTGACAACACCTTGGTTGAGGCTCCTTGCTTCGTCCAATTGTTCAACGCTGACATGCGTGAGGTGGACTACAATTTCGCCACGCTCAAGGAGGCCAAGGCCGCCGTTGAGAGCATAGCGTTCATGTATGTCAATTGGAAGTCCGAACGCCCCAAGGGCTACCCCTACACCGCTGGCTCCTACATTCCCGAACCCCGTCGGTATTGAAGCGCCACCGTTAAGAGCCACGCTGGTCACACTCAAGCCATGAGCACAGTGAAGTCCCTCACGGCCACAGGTGTGGCGACAGGAAAATACGCCACCCTCTTTGGTATCACGGCCAGCACAGAGATACCAGCGCCAGCACCTACGGGGAACCTCATCGTTGAGGTTCGTGACTCCTCAGTCGCAGACGGCTCGGGAGACCTTATCGCTCGTGTTATCATCACCCTTGGAACTCCCGAAGCCTCGGGCATGGAGACATTGACATTTGGAGATTGGGTGCGATGTGCAAATGGTATTGCCGTGAACTTGACTCTGAACGGCCACGATGATGTAGTGGTCAGTATTGACTACTCGTGATGTTCATGCAACAGGTCATCTTTTGTTGGAACGATGAAGCAAACCGTCTTTGGATTCTTTGGGACAACGACCGACGAGATTCGTTCGCATCTCTTGTATTCCCCGACCGCTTTGCCCTATTCCAACACATAGCCTTCTGTGCTAACTCATGGGCCAAAACTCACGATGTTGATGTCTGTTCGGTCATTGTCAAGAATCCGACTGCCGACCATCAGTCATGGCTGATTGATTGGCGCCCGATGGAGCACCCGAATGCCCGTTGCATCACAATCTCGTGAACTTTGACCGAATAGTTAATATAGGAGTGCTTCTTACTCTCAACCATGTGGGACACAACGCCAACAAAAGGAATAACAGAAGCGAAGACAAACACTAACGGGTCTTGGTTCATACATGATGTGAAAAAACACGAGGTCACAGGAGATGTTTGGCGCCAGTTTGACGGAGCCGAGGGACGAATGCACATCTTTGTCACTCAAATTAAGACAGGACCTTCCCCCGCTGATTGGGACTACATGAGGGTTCTCGTTCGCAAGAATGTGGTTTGGACCGCTTGGATTCACTTTGACCACCTTCACCAAGACGGTGATGATTATTGGACCAAACTCGGTGGGCATCCGTTTGGCCAAAAGGACCACGACCGCCTCTTGGACGCTAACGGTGATGAGATTTACACTGACCTCGGAGTCAAACGCTTGGTGGACATGAAGCACCTCGTCGGCACGGCCCACGGTGCTATCTTCACCCCGAAGCCACGACAAATCATGTTCAACCAGCGGTATTGAATAGGTGGGGAATCGGTATATACCGTATGGACTTCCTATCTTATCATGGGGGAACTCAAGAGGCTGGACCTCATGTCCGACCCTTCTCTAATCGGGAGCACCATGCAGGCGCTCCTTCTAATGAACCCCGACCGTGCTTTCAAAGTCTTCCGAGAGGGAGACGACATGGTGATTCATACAGAGGATTGAACATGACGCTCACGAGCGACCATCAGACCCACATTCACCACCAATTCTATGCCCTGTGTAAGGAGCGGGGCTGGGCCTTGGGCCTACCCACTTACTTTGACTACGGGTATTTAGACGCTGATGTGAAGCGTGTGCAGGCTCGTATCATCCTCAACGAAGGCAAACCACTCATCCTATTCCATCCTGCGTCCTTTGGCCGTGGAGACCTCGTTAAGGGCCTCCTACACCACGAGTTATGTCACGCCATACTTGGACCCAATGTGGGCCATGGAAAGCAGTTCTCGGCTCTTGAGCAGGGCTGGGATGGGTATTTCATATTCAAGCAAGAGTCATCGGACTTCGCACGGTGGCTTTTACGACAACGACCCGAGTATAGGCTCTCGTGTCTCTCCTGTGGGGCGGTTGTGCTAAGGAATACAGTTCCTTCGGGCCGAATAGCGTGCCGAGCCTGTTGCGAAAACCATGCTAATGGTCAATATGACGAGAGGTATAACCTTCATATAGGTGGGGAAGAGTGGATAAAACCATGACCGCAGAAAAAATCGGCAAGCAAGAAATGAAACGACGAACCAAAGCCCTCATTCAAGAGCGCTTTGAGAATGCAGGCTTCACTTCGGTGGAGCGTTCCGCTGGTGCAGTGAACTACATCGCTCTGAAACCCGACCCCAGCACGCAATATGTGGCCGCTTCCATTTACGGAGACCGTCGTGGTGCCGCTTCCATTTGGGTCAAGGACGATGTTTTTCACGACCTCAAGACCGAAGGTAAGGTCTCGGCTGACGACGACCGCACCATTCAAGATGTTTCCTTCTTCAAGCGAGGCATGGATTGGAAAATTGAGATTCACAACACCTCAGACGCTTTGATTGACGACATTGTTCGCCTTTCATCCGTTTGGTGGGAATCCAAGCAGGCTGAACTTGAAGCCAAAGCCTTGGAAGCCGCAGAGAAGGCTCGCCTCGCAGAGGAGCGAGAAGCCGCTATGGACGCCAAGCGCAAATCACCGTTCTGAGACGGTTTCATTTGTTTTCAGCGACAGGTTAATATAGGGGTGTCCCCTACCCTTAACCATGCAGAAGCATACCCTAACCCAATTTGAAGCAGACCGCACCTATTTTGTGAACACCCGAACCACGGGGCTGAAAACCGCCTACCGTGTGCTCGCCTCCGACGGCAGGGTCGCCCACATTGAAATGCAAGACCGCACGGTCAAGACCCGACCCATCCAACGCTACACCATCTCCGATGGCCGCATGGTTGAAGTGTTGGTGTTCAACGAATACGGACGCTTCTCGTGGTCCGACCAGCCCGCCGATGAAGTGTTTGGTGAAGAGTGGGTCGCCGTCTTTTGGGACGAGTGATTTGAGCGACTCTTTCATATAGGTGGGGCGCCAAGTCCAATCCAAGGAAGTGACGGAATGAATGAAAAATGTGAATGCACGATGGGTTTCATGAGGCACGAAATAATTAACAACAAGTGTGTTGATTGCTTCAAGCCTATATTTGAGAGCGTGGAGGTGACGGCGTGAAGTGCATACCAAAGAAGAACAGTCGTGCAATTTCTTATTCAAGCCAAGTCGGTTGGTTGCTGGACATTGACTGTGCTACTTGCAGAAGTCGGTCATCAATGTGCAGGGTCAAGGTGACAATGGATGAGATGGATGGATGGATTGCTGAACGAGGCGTGGAGGTGAATTGAATATGTGGACTGAACAACACCGACCGCAGAACCTCTTTGAGGTCGTAGGCCAACATCACATCATCAAGGTCCTGCTGGCCATGGTTCAGCGCCTCCACGAGGACGACGACGCCAGCATACCCCACATGCTCTTTGCAGGCCCAGCGGGCACGGGCAAGACCTCAACCGCCATCGCCTTCATGAAGCAAGCCTTCGGCGACGCATGGGAGTCCAATTGGCTGGAACTAAACGCCTCAGACGAGCGCTCCATCGGAGTCATTCGCACCAAGGTCAAGGAGTTCGCCAGCCGTGGCGTTATCGGGACCTACACCACCCCCGACGGGGAGACGCGCCCGATGCCGTTCAATGTCGTGTTCTTGGACGAGGCCGACAACCTTACCCCCGACGCTCAGTCCGCCTTGCGGCGAACCATGGAGCGCTACAAACAGACCCGCTTCATCCTCTCTGCGAACTATCCTCAGAAATTGATTGACCCCATCAAGGACCGATGTGCGTTCAGCGACACGAGGTTTCAGCCCGTGTCCAACGAGGACATGAGAATCGCCCTCACCGCCATATCGGACTCACTAAGTCCCGACGCTATGCACCTCCTGTGCAAGACCAGCCGAGGCTCCATGCGAAAGGCACTCAACCTCCTGTGGACGCTAACCCGAATCAAAGGCCCCGTCCATGTGGACGATGTGAAGGACCTCATCACCACGATGGACCCCAACCGCACGAAGTCCCTATTGGCCAAGGTAGCCAAGGCCAAGAAGGCCAGCCATGGGGATTCGCTCCGCCTGTTCAGAGAGGTGGACAAAGAGGTGGACGCCATGGCCAAGCGAGGTATGACGGGCGTGGAGATTCTCAACGCCTTCTATGACCTCGTGGCCTACGACGACTCCATGCCGCTCGGCCTTCAACAAGCGGTCCTCTCGGGCCTCGGCGATGGACTCTATTGGGCCAGCGTCGCTCAAGACGATGTTCTCGCAGTCAAGGCGTTCCTTCGTAAGGTTGTATTGTAGGCAGGTTAATATAGGTGGTTCATTTTGGTAGCAAGCATGAGACTATCCCATAACGAAACGCTATCCATCCAACGAGATAAGGCAGTCGCAGAAGAAATCGCCATTGAGTGCGAGAACTTCTTGTCCATCCCCTGTGTCGCTCATCAAACAATTCTTGACCGCATACTTCGTCGCTGGCGAGTTTCATGCCTACGCATTCACCTTGAAGACGGATTTGTATGGGAGAAGGTCCCATGAGCCACGAAGCCGATGATAACCCACGCATACTTGAGATAATTAAAGAGCGCATGGCCGGAGGCATTGAGCGATATGGTCACGGCCTCCGTGTTGAAGATGATACCCGACAATGGGGAACCAAACAGAACTCTTGGGTTGAAATGGGACTTGAGGAAGTCCTTGACAACCTCATTTATGTGGCCGCCGCTATGCTCCGAATTGAGAACGAGAAGAAAGCGATACAATCCAAGATTGACGAGTTAGAGCAAGCCGCTAAGGAATTGAGACAGGCTCAAATGACGCCCTCCACCAACACTCAAAAGAAGCGAAGGTCTGCTCTGATGAGGCTATTATGGGGGAACGGAGATGAGTCATGAACCTCTCCTCATTCTTGATGTAGCCGCTGACGGTGACAAATCATCATGGAGCACCGTGCTCCGATGTAAAAGACGCAACGGTGACACCGTGAACCTCCGAGTGCATGGATGCAAGGCCGCATTTTGGACGGCCAAGCCTCCTTCAAAACACCCTCAAATCAGCCGTGTGGACGGTGTAGTCAAGGTCTCCGCATCTGACAAAACGAGTGTGGAGGGCACACCTCTCATGGAGGTCGTATGTCAATCACCATTTCACTTTCGTGAGGTTCGGGACTTCTATTATCCTCATTACTCCGCTGACGCTCGTTGGGCATCATTAGTCCGATGGATTCACGGATGGGAAGCAGTCGTTGAAGTGGACTTGACCAAGGACCTCACCAACCTGCGTCCTGTGAACATTCATCCCAGCGAGGTTCCTGCATCAGACTTCAACCCAAGCCTACTCTATTTTGACATTGAAACCGCTGACTCACTTGACATGGAGAACTCCCCCGAACCAGTCGTGTCAATCGCTATCTATGACTCCGTATCGGGAGTGCATGAAATCGCTACGACCGCTCCAACCAGCGAGCGTTTGGTCAAACGGTTCCTCGGTTCGCAAGAAGCCCTTGAATCGGTTGTTGAGCACACCAGCCCTATTCCAGCCATTAACCCCGAGAAGGTGGTCCTTGTCAATTTTGACACACCCGACTTACTTCAACGAGAGGTGGACCTCCTCAATTGGTGGGCCAACGCCATTCAGCGCTACGACCCCGATGTGCTGGCTGGGCAGAACATCAAGGGCTATGACATTCCATACCTCGTGAACCGAGCGAAGCGTCTCAAGTGGAAGGAGGGGTTGTCCGCACCGAACCTACACTTCATGCGTCGGATGCCGACCTTTGACACCAAGATTGCCTACGCAGAGCAAGTTCAAGGTGCCGCCGCTACGACAGGTGCCGCCTCACTCTCTTGGATGGCTCACTCCACGCTGGGCTACGGGAAGGTTCCCCGAACCCGTATCGTCCAATTGATGGAAGAGGACCCTATGATGCTCGCAGTCTATAACGCGTGGGACAATGTGTGCGCTCATCGTTGCATGGACAAACTGGACCTACTCCCCTTCTATGTCATGAAAACTGCGTATCACAATAGCACCCTGCATAACTCACATTCCAACATGATGCTCGTTGAAGATATGATGGGCCACTTGCTGATGCACGAGAACATCATCCTCCCATCCGTGCAAGTCGTCGCAGACTCTATGCCCGAAGGTGGGATTGAGCAAGGTGGCTTTGTGATGGATGCCCCGACGGGCGTGTGGAAGAACGCCTTTGAATTGGATAACTCCATGGAATACCCTTCGGCCATCATCACGGGGAACTTTGGACCCGACACCAAGGTGGACCCAGCCGACTATCCCGACGGCTTCCCCTTCCCCTACACCAAGACCCGTGGTGGGCGATATTATCGCAGAGATAAAGAGTCCATCATGGCCCGTGTGCTACGCAATCTCGCCAGTGCACGCCAAGCCCTCAAGAACGAGATGAGGACCGAGAAGGACCCCGAGCGGTTGCTCCTGCTGGACCGCCAGCAACGAGTCATGAAAGAGAACATGAACTCTTGGTATGGCGTGCTGGGGTCGGGACGAACAGAGAAGACCCGAAACCGACCGTTCCGACTTGCCGCCCCCGAGATTGGGTCTGACATTACCGAAACCGCACGACTGCACAACGATTGGAACAAGCATTACATCAACAAGCGCACTCTTTGGTTCTGTGAAGAAGGGGTATATGTGGACAAAGACTATATACCCCCATCCCTTGGGTGTATAGAACTCCGCTTCACCACCCTGTATCAAGACACGGACTCCTGCAAGGTCGCTATCGCCAACCACGATGAAGCCGAGGACGAGTTTCGCCCCTTCACAGAGCGAGATGTGATGGATATGGCCGAGATTCTGTGTGCTGAACTCAACGAATCGTTCCACGATTTCACCAAGGAGACCCTCAATGTGGCCCGAAACGAGTTCTTCAACATCAAACCCGACGCCTACTACGAGCGATACTTCCAATGGGGCGTCAAAAAGCGCTACGCATACCGAGATTATTCGGGAAAACATGGCTACCGAGGTGTTGAACTACGCCGTTCATCATCCCCACCCGTTGTAAAACGGGTCCAACAGGCAATTTTTGACTGTATTTTGGACGGTGGAGATGCCCCCGAGGTCGCTCAATTGGTTAGAGAACACTACGAGATGATGATTGACAACGAACAGACTGAGCAGAAAGACTTCGGCCAACCATTTGGGTTCAAGAAACGAGGCACATTTGCATACAAAGCGGCTATGTGGAGCAACGAACACCTCGGAACCACCTTTGATTTGGGAGATAAACCCCTCATTTTCTTCGCCAAGTCGGCTCCTGCACCTCTCCCAAACAACCGACGGGTTGCCGTGGAGTGGGGAGACACTCCCGACCAGCACGGTATTGAGGTGGATAGGCTGATGAGCATTGATTCCCTATTCGCTCAGAGCAATTCCTTCTCCGCTATACTTGGAGCGCTGGGCACGAATTGGGACCGTTGCATATCGGGCGTCGGAACCTCCACATTGGATGAGTGGTTCTCATGAGACTCGGCAAAGAGCGTGTTTGCTACAATTTGCTGAGAGGCGAGGTTGGTTTGACCCACTATCAAGTTCGGACGCTTGCTTATCGCCACATGGCGAGCCAACGATGGGTCCGAGCCATCGGCAAAGAACGAGCCATCTTCGTTGAAGAGAATGCTGAATTGATTGACTCCATCGCCTTCCAATGTCTTCGGGATGACCCTCGGGTTGCTGGTCGGGCTATCCTGTCTTTGGTTTGGAATGACCGAACCACTCCACCAGCCGTTTGCTGGACGGTGGTTGCGGAAGCAAATCTTCGGGTCGCCAAGGTTATGGACTACGATAAGAAGCAGGTTCGTCAGATGTGGGAGACAACCCGACGACTGCGAGAATGGGAAGCAAATCAAGGACATAAACGATGGACTGAGGACCATTTAGAAACATACCTCATAATCAAGGGGTTCATTCCTCCCAAGACACTTTGACCGCCACTTTAATATAGGTGGGCTGTGTTAGGACGGATTGGAGAGAACCAAAATGAGCCTTACCACAATTGAAGCGATGACCCAAGCCGTCAGCCTTGCTGGCGGTCGTATGACCGAAGAACAATACCTTGAGAGCGTATGCGAACTCATCACGGCCAGCGGTCGTGAGACGACTGTGAAGTCGTTGAAGTCCAACGCATTTAGTGCAAGTCGTATGGACAAAGCAGGTGTATGCCGAGTCTCTGTTGGTTCTTCCGAGCGCCAAGTTTGGTCTCAAGCCCAAGCCGACATTCTATTGGCTGGTGGCGTCCCGAACGCTCCTATTTCCAACACCCCGAGGAAAGACTGTGTTGTTTCCGCAGTTCGGACCGCTCGTGCCGAGGCCGCAGTCACCGCAGTTCCAGTCGGAGGGTCGTTTTACGGAGTCCCACGCAACAGTCCCGATGCAGTCTCCGACCTTAGCGAATACATGCAGTCGTTGATTCCTTCAAACCGTGTGTTTGTTGAGTCAGAGCGACAGGAATACCGCTTGCTCGCAAACCGCTACCGTCGCACATTGAGCGGTGACACAATCAAAGCCCACATGCTTGCAGTCGGTCCTACTGGATGCGGTAAGTCCGAACTCGCCAAGTCATTCTTCCACGAGGTCCAAGTGCCCCTTCTCCGAGTGAACCTCTCGGACGGTATCACCGAGGACCAATTCATCGGTTCCCGCACCCTACGAGATGGCGAGGTCGTCTTCCAAGACGGTATTCTTACCATGGCCGCTAAGCACGGTCTCCCTCTTCTGTGCGATGAAATCAATGCCGCTCGTGAGAACATTCTCATCGCCCTCAACGGTTTGATGGACACGGGCATGATGGTCATTCCCGACGACAACAACCGTGTGGTCAAAGCCAAGGCTGGTTTCATGATTATTGGAACCATGAACCCGCCCGAAGACTACGCTGGCGTGAACGATATGAATGCGGCCACCAAGAACCGCTTCACCTACGCCATTCCATTCACCTACCTCCCACGAGACTTGGAAGTGCAGGTTGTCATGCAACAAACGGCCTTCACTGAGTTAGAACTCGTTCAGAACCTCGTGGACCTTGCTAACGACCTACGACGCCTAAAGCGAGAGAACAAAATGGAAAGCGACACCTCAACCCGTATGCTCGTCCAATTGGTTGATGAACTCCAAGACCTCAGTATTAGTGAAGCAGTTCGCTATGTCATGGTCGGCCGCTACCTACCCGAGGAGCAATCCCAAGTGGAAGCCGCGGCTCGTGCTCGTCTTGAAGACTTCTCTTGATACTCACCACCCAACCGTGAACACGGTGAGGGGGGACGGTTGGGAGTTCTTCTCTCACCCCCCTCGCCACCTCGGTTCATATAGGTGGGAACAACCCTTGAGGTCATGACACCTACTCAGATGGAGCAACGGATTGAAGAACTTGAAGAACTCGTGCGACGCCTGTGCAAGCACACGGGAATGCGTATGAAGACCTTCAAGGACCTTCACCATGACCAACAAACGCTCATCCCACGAAAGCAACGACGGCTGGATTGACATGCTCTTTGGACCCAAGGCGCCCATTGAAGGCGTCCGTCAATGGCTACGAGACCCCATCAGACCTCTCATCCTCTTTGGACCCGCTGGATGCGGCAAGAGCCATGTCCTTGAGACACTCAATGACTCCATGGAAATGCAAGCGGAGACTCACGAGGACCCACTCATAGCGATTGACAACGCTCGCCATCCGACCTTTGGAGGGAATGGCCGCTACGCAGTCGTGGACGACGCTGATTTCATCGGGAGGCGTATGTGGTCCCGAATAGAGAAAGCGCTCCCTCACGCCCCTCCCACGGCATTCCTTGCACAATCCTTGCACTCGGTCCCGTATCAAATCCGCAGAGTATGTGTTATCATTGAACTCAAGCGACCGAGCGAAACGCATATTCGTTCCATGCTCGGAGACCACCCCCTATCGGCTGAAATAGCAAAGACTGCTAAATCGTGGAGGCAAGCCCTCATCTTCGCTTCACTTGGCGTGGTTCCAAGCACCGAGGACTTGGGGTTCGTTCATGCACGAGACCAAGCAAAAGCCATCTTATCGGGTCGGCTCAATCAAGACTTTGATACTCACCCGCTCTCGGTTTTAGGCATGGCTCATCACAACGGCACACCGCCCGAACAGGTGGCCCGTGGACTAATGATGCACTCCCATGCGTGGGACATTGACAACCTCTCCACCGTATCAAGACGCTACATCGCTACGCTACGCTCTGACCGACAGGATAACCCGCCCTATCGTTTGTGATAGGCCAACACTTTAATATAGGTGGTATGCGTAGGACTGAATATGACCCAACCATGGACCACCCAAGTTCAACGAGCCTACCAGCACCACCTCGGAAACCTTGCTCGCATTTTGAGCGGTGAGATGGAAGGTAAAGGCCGCTCCTGTAAGCGTTTAATTGTCGGACCAAAAGAACCCTGTGCGACAGACGGAGAGACTATTCACCTATCTTACCCAATCATTGAAGGCATTGACGACAACCTCAACCTAATTCTAACCGAGGCTATTCTTGCTCACGAGGCCGCTGGCCATTTGCGCTACACGAACTTCAACGCATGGAAGACTATGACTGACGGCATCAAGCGTGGCGATGAAGACCGCTTGCTTCACGACTTCGTGAACATCTTTGAAGACGCTCGTGTGAACTACTTGCTCGGCAAGGACTTCGCAGGCTCCAAGAAGCGCTTGGACTTGGCTCAAGTCATGATGATGGACCAACACAAATCAAAAGTGAACCGTGTCATCTCTGATAACGAAGCACCCAAGATGGGTGTTATAGCCATCGCAACCGAGGCTATTCTCGGAGTCGGCCACTTCATCAACCACTCAGCGGTCATCGCCATGATGGACGAGGCACGCCCCCTCTTTGGAGCCGCTCTTTCGGCTCGCAACACGGGTAGTGTAGTCAAGAGCGCACGAGCCATTCTTGAAGTATATCGCACTTACTTTCCCGAGGATGAGACCAGCGGTGATGAATATAATGCTTCCACTTCTCCCGAAGGCGAAGGTCTCTTCGCCGACGACATGTCAATCTCAAACATTGAGAAGGCGGCAAACTCACAGAAGCGCAACAAAGTGAAGGCTCAAGACGCCTCCGCTACCCGCTTCAAAGACTTGCTAAAGGACATGCCCAAGACCGATTCCACTCAAGATTGTGACGGTCCAGCGGCAGGCGACGGTGACGGAGACGGAGAAGGTTCCAACGGTGACGCTGACGGCAACGGTGAAGGTGTTTCTAACGGAGAGTCCGACGGTGAAGGAGACGGAGACGGAGATGAAGTTAGTGACGAAGGAGAAGGCAAAGGCCGAGGCTCCGCTCGTTTGCTCCATACCCGAGACGATGACCACGGCTCATCCGAGATAACTAATGAAGGAGATAACTCCGAGACCAAGGTTGGCGGTGGTTCCACGGGTTCCCATAACGCAGTCTTTGAAGGCATTGACCATGCTGAAAACCTCCTCGCAGAGGCTCAAGCAATTTTTGATTCAGCCGACGAACTTTGGTTCCCCGATGACTACGATATGACCGACCTTGCGAGTGAAATCCCATCCGATGTAGGCGACCTAATGGAAGATGACGGCCACGCTATCATCACTCAATCAAACCCAATGTGGCGCGATGGACGGCTTGCTCACATTGAAGACTACAATGACATTAAGGCACAAACCAAAGGGTCTGTGAAGCGTGTCGCCAAGACTTTGGAGAACCTCATCAAGGGCGCTGACACTCGCCACACTACCCACCATAAGCGTGGGAACTTGGATGACCGCCGCCTATGGGCCGTTCGCTCGTCCGACCGTCTTTTCACCAAGCCCAAGACCTACGAAGACTTCAAACTACGATGCGTCATTCTCATTGACGCTTCGGGTTCAATGTCGGGTCGTCGTGCTCGTCAAGCCGCTCAAGCCGCAGTAGCCCTCTCAGAGGCCATGGAAGCGGTCGGAGCGGACTACGAGGTAGTGGACTTCAATTCGTCCAATGGAGCAGTCAATGGCTACCGATACGGTGCAACCTACATCAATGTCCGAAAGGGCGCCAACGACAAATTGTCGGGTCGTGTCAAGCAACAAATCGCCACACCATTCTCGGGTTCTCAGAACTCCGATGGCTCCGCAGTCAAGTGGGCTATGGAGCGCACTAAGCAATTCGGTCAATCCGATGCCCGACGCATGGTGTTCATCATTAGCGACGGCTCTCCATGTGGTCCTTCGCCTGCTGGATATAGTAGTGGAAGTTATTTGAAAAAGGTCTTGAAGGACGCAGAGAAAGACGATTGCATTCTGTTCTCGGTCGGCATCGCTGGGATGGACACGAGTTCATGGTATGCTAACCACGGCCACGCTTCGGTTTCTAACATCAACAACCTCGCCTCGGACATTCTTATGCCCCTCAAGGTGGCCCTCAAGAAGGCACTCAAGAAGCGTGTGGTGGTGGCCTAATGGAAACCATTCACATACCTTTGACACCCCGCTATGGGGATTACAGAGTGTCTCTCGCTGACCGCACGAAACTTGCATTCACTGCATCACCATATCACCCCGAAAAAGTGAATCTCGGATTCGTTGATATGGCTCCTCGCTACACTAAAGATTTAGATTGGGGAAAAATTACTTGGTCAGAATCAGCGGTGGAGAAAGTCTTTCACGCCATCAACGAACTCGCTGGACTTGGAACTATTGTCATCGGTGATGACGGGTGGGGAGTGACAGAGCAAGCGATTCAAATTGGCGTTCTTTGGCCTCAAGACCGTGTTCCTCAAGGAGTATTCATGCGTGGTCTTGCGTGGGCACCAAAGCACCGCATGAGTGTGTGTTTAAAGACAATAACACCACGAGATGCTCACGAGTTTCAAGCGAAGTTAATGAATATCCCCGATGCGAAAGAGCACTTGACCGACCTTGCTCACTTACCGAACGGAGTGGACCAAGGAAATGCAGTCCACACCCGATTATCGCAGGTCATGCACCGCTTGACGGGGTTTGTCACAAATTGTGACGCGAATCATGCGGCCGCATTCGGCATTGAAGGCGAATCCTCAGCGCTCAATGATTTCTTGATGAGTGCTCACTACGAGCGGACGCATGGCGAAACAAATCTTTGGGAGGGTCGCATTTATTCGCCCAGCCGTTGCTTAAGGGCGGGTGTTAGTCCTGATTCTGAAATGAATGACAGAGAAAGGCGTGGATGGGAAATGGGTGAAGCAATTTTCAACACCGTGAGTGACCTCACAACCGATTCTGACGAAGAACCAGCACCCCTTGGCCAAGATGACCTTCTTAGCGAACTCCCACCGATTTACAAAGAGCGGAGAGCATCACTTCACATCAACCTCGGGGGTGACTTTTGGGTGGAAGAAACCCGTTGTCCTGCGTGCTCCCAAAGGCTTATCATCCATGCTCCATCATCTTTGTGTCCCAGCGGACGACCTGCTGGGCTGACCGTGAAGTGTGGCGACTGCAAGCACTCATTTGGTTGGCCTTGAACAGGTGTTCCTTGCGGCACACTTAAGTATAGGAACCCCCTACGACTAAATGGAGCGGACAAATATGAAAATACCCAACCCCCTACGCCAAGCAATTGTGAACCGATTGAAGACCGAGAGTCGCTCGTTGTCAAGCGGTGAAATAGCCGAGTCTGTGAATGACTCTGTGAAGCCTGCCTACCGCAAAACTCCCAAGCAAATGGCCTTCGTCCTCAAGCAAATGAAGCGAGATGGCGATGTTGTCGTGGCTAAGGAAGTCAAGAACGGCATTACCGCTCACGGCAACGAACGCTCTCGTGTGGAATACACTCTCAACCACGAAGTCCACGACCCCGATGTTTTGCAGGAGGGGAGCGAATGAGCACCCAATTGTTTGACGGACCACTTCCCGACCATGTGGTGGAGAACCTACAACGCGGTGTAGCCCCGCACGAGAAGCGTGTGGTTCTGAACCTCGCTAATGTCTCTCGCATTGTGAACACCGAGAAAATGACCATCCGAACCTACGACGAGTTCAAGCACGATTGGCGCTACACAAAGTCCGTCTATGGTCGGATTGGAGCGCACTCCTGTTTCCTGTGCGGCAACAACCGCATTCGTGAACTATGTCATGTGCACGACGAGGAGCAAGACCGAACCATCATCGTCGGCAACGAGTGCGTATGGAAGCACACCGATATTATCACCGAAGCCGCAGAGCATTTGACAGGCGACGCCAAGAAGGATTTCCTCAAGGCCGCTATGGCCAAAGCCAAAGCCAATTTCATGCGAGAGAAGTTCGCTCATGAAGGCCACCTCACCACTCATTGGGACGAATACCGAGACTACGCCACAGGCGCTCGTGAGGGCTGGCCAGTCTTTGGAAAAGAGAACCGAACCTACGCCAAGCGCGCCCAGCGTATGATTGACGACCGAGGCTACCTAACGGGCAAGACCGAGGAGTGGTTCATGACCAAGAAGCGAGACTTCCGTGCTGATGTGATTCGCTGGAAGGAAGACGCCAAGAAGGCTCACGCTAAGCGCCTCCACCTCAACGCTGAGGCCGCCCGTCGTCGCAGGGAGCGGGACACGGACGCCACGAACTTCCGAGCCAACGCCGAACATGGTGTGGACGACGGCAGGGTGTCTCCTGCGCTCGCTAAGAGCATCGCCAGCGTGGAGCAAGGGATTCGCCGCTACGGCCTACACGGCTTGAAGTGGGGCCTCAAGGACACCTATGAAGCCATCATGGCGGGCCTGCTGGGCACGCCAGCGGTGGACGAACCCATTGAGGTGTTCCATGCCCACTACGACGACCTCACGACTTGGGAGCACTCGTTCCTGCACTCCATCAGCGAGAAGCGCACGAGCCTCGGCTTGCCCCTCACCCCCAAGCAACAAAACATCTTTGACAAAATCAAGAAGAAGGTGTCCGCTTGACACGGTGGTTGCTTAATCAGCCGATACCTCGGAGCGTGGTGGTTCCTTCCAATCCGAACGCCAAGTCTCAAACTCGTGAAGTCCCCGTCTCGGGAGTCGGCACCGTGCCGTATTGCCCGAACTGCGGACGCCACGGACCGATTGACGCACTCACGCTGGGAGACGGCTCCTCGTGGCCAAACCTCGCAGTCCTATGCGGACGCGTAGGCAACGAAGGTTGCGGAGTCTATTGGTGCTTGGCCGCTCGCCCACCCCACGATTTACGATTCTTGAACTGATTTCAATACTTTTAGGCGACACCTTCATATAGGGGTGCCCCCATGGCTTAACCACGG
>Ga0206123_10002149_pt1 | contig 17560 bp, 15 predicted proteins | sample Helgoland_Spring_2_FD_160086 | JGI IMG/M metagenome (GOLD analysis project Ga0206123, IMG submission 160086) | Pelagic subsurface seawater microbial communities from Kabeltonne, Helgoland, North Sea - Helgoland_Spring_Bloom_20160316_1 | ecosystem: Environmental > Aquatic > Marine > Epipelagic ...
GGCCGTGGAGCTGCAGCTTTATTACGCTCAGAACGGCTCATACGTTCATAAGCCTGTTTCCGCTGCTGGTACTCAAGCGCCGCCTGGAAACCGTCACGCACAATGGTTTCAACGCCCAAACGAGTTTGAGGGTAACGAACGGTCATGTTGTCGCCCCAGTTACTCTGTTTAACGTTTTCGCCCAATGCAAACTTGATAGACTCAGGGGCTGCATCGAACTTCATGACATTAGCATCGGCTCCCCAGCGTAACTTGATCACTTGCGCCTGACCGCCAATAGGGTTAGCTGAACCATGGAGCAACTGTGCCATGGTCGTCCCGCCGGCCAACGAACGGTAAATGTGAATATCGTCCGGATTAACCACATCACCAATTCGAACTTCAGATGTCACCGCTTCAGAACCTTCGTTAACACCACCTTCAATAGCAATATGTGAATGCTCGTCGATAATGCCCGGAGTCAAATGCATTCCTGCGCCATCAATTTCAGTCACGCCGGAAGGTGCAGACAAGTCTTTGCCGATGGCTGCAAATTCGCCATCTCGAACCAGCACATCCGTTTCTTCAAGAATACCGTCGTCAGTTGCAGTCCAGACCGTTACGTTGCGGATAAGAACATCCTGACGCTCCGGCAAACCGTCCAGGCCGTATGCCACATTCGGGAACGTTAGTTCACTAACATATTCCACTGGTTCTGCTTCATCGCTTGTTTCAGTCTCGCTTTCGGCTGAATCCATTTGAGCCTGTAACCTGACTTCTTCGCCTTCAGGAGAAACCGCCGTTACTGAAAAGGTTCCCTGGGCTTCAGGTTCCAGCTTAAAGCGCCAGCTTCCAGCCGGTTCTGCGTCCAGGTCGGCAACAAAAGACAAAGACTCATTACCCGACTGCACGTGACGTAAAGCGCTGGTCTTTTCATTAACCTTAACTTCACCGCTAAGCGTGGCACCAGGATTAATCGCAATTTCGATATCCTGGTTATTCAGTTTCATGTTGTAATTGCCGACAAAATCGACTTTATCCCGGGATACCAGCTCGTTTTCTTCGCCCTGCAACCAAACTGACTGAATGGTGCCATCTGCAAACAAATCGCCTTTGACCATAACAAAGTCAGCCTTGTAACCCTGAGCCAGCTTCCCTGCTTTGTTGTCTACCCCGGCAATTTTCGCCGGAATAGTCGTCAACGCAGCAAGAGCCCGTTCTTCGCTCAAGCCATGCTTCACGGCTTTGCGCAGGTTAGGCCAGAAGCTGTCCGCCTTTTCTAAGTCGTGCAAAGTCAGAGCAAAGTTGACACCGGCCTCGGCTAGCATTGCCGGGTTAGACGGAGCGCCCTCCCAGTGGCGCAATTTTGCTAAATCGACATCGAGGTGCCCATCAACATCGCCAACATCTGGTGCAGCCGGAAAATTAAGCGGAAGAATTAAGTCACTTCCGGCATTTTTTACTGCATCTAAGCGCGCGTATTCATAGCCTGAGCCAACGTAAACCGACGGCACTTCAAACTGATCGAAAACATCGTCGGCACGTAACAATGATTTCTCATCGCTGACCTTAAAAACAATTCCTGTATTCTCGATATCTGTCAGTGAATCAAGCGCCGCATTAAACTCAACCGATTGATTATGCGACTGCTTTCCATAAGAGTTTTCGTACCAGTTAGCGTCAGATAAGGTTTGTCTGACCAGCGCAATGCTGCCCATTAAAGACGACGGATACTGCTGCTGTGAGGAGCCTTTATCAAATGAACCGAAGTGCTTTCCTTCGCTTTGATAAATAACGTCGTTAGGTATTTTGTCAGCCAGAGAAACAGTTACCGCCTGCCCCTGAAAAATACCGTCTAAATTAGCTGACTGCACACTGGTGAAACCTTGTGACACCCATTTATTCGCGTCTTCAGAGTTGGTCTTAAACTCACTGAACCAGTTCTTTTGCGAGTGAATCGCGTCATTTGCCGCGTTACCACCCTCACGCTCATTGTTATAAATTGGCGTATCTGAACGTTCCTGCTTATTACTAACGTTAATTCCATAGCTACTGTAGGGGTCAATGAATCCCGGGTAAATCGTGTATCCGGTCCCGTCAATCACCCGCGCTCCGGCAGGAGCCCGATTATTACGTTCAATTGACTGAACGGCGCCATTTTCAATAACCAAAGTGGCGTTAGTAATAGATTTTCCCGGCTCAGTAATAATTGTTGCATTCTGAATTGCCGTCAGACTTGGCGTGTTATCCCGCATCCCGTTTGTTCGGGAAGTCTGATCAGCCGCAACCGAGGCGGTCAGTACCGACGTTACCGCTAACGTCAAGGCACTGAGCTGATGCACTTTTTTCATGAATTGTCCCCATTTTGACTTATTTTTGTCATTTAGTTATCTCATTAGATAAGTTACTTTGTTATACATAGAGGTGACAAGCATTAACCGACAGATCGTGTATTATTAACGATCAGTGAATTTAACAAACGGAGAGTTTCAATGAAAAAACAACTATTAACAACGACCATAGCTGGCCTCATGACTCTGTCATTTAACGTAACCGCTGACGAGAACGCTTTTAATGATGCTGATAAAGCTGTGGAGTATCGTCAAAAGGCGCTATCTGTTATGCAGCAAAACTTTGCGGCTATGGCTGCAATGGTTAAAGGCGAAGTTGAATACAACGCTGATTTTTTTCAACGTCGTGCAGATGATTTTGAAAAAATGTCAGGTATTCCATGGGCAGGTTTCGGTGTTGAAGGCGCGATGCCAGGCAATAACTCTGATGCATTAACCGCCATATGGGATAACTGGGATGATTTTCAGCAGCGCGCTAATGACTTGCAAGAGTACGCTGCCAAACTGGCGGACGTTAGTCAAAAAGGTTCTATTGACTCAATAAAACCCGTTTTTATGGACGCCGCAAAAACCTGCAAAGGTTGCCACGACGAGTATAAAGACTAGTTAAGCAGCAACATCAAAATTAACCAGACAGCAGCCGCTAAAATGAGCCCCTGCCAACCGGGTTTCAGATTTGGCGCTTGCTGACTGGTGGTTCTGTAACCATGTACCATGGAAGCCACTAAAGGTGTTCCTTTAAGGCGATAAAAAAGCACTGCCAAAATATGTACGGCAATAACAATTAATATCACGTCGAACTGGGTTTTATGCCAGTTGGTTACCGCTTTTTGCCCATCCGAAGATAGCCAATTAGATAATGGCCCCGAAAATAAAATGCCGTCGGTTGAGAATAATCCCGTAATAACCTGACTTAAGAGCAACCCAAGCATAATAATGACAGCCCAGCCACCAGCCGTACTGTGGGTGTTCTCCGCTTCATAGCGCCCTTTAAAAACATTATGCAAATGTTTAAAGATAGCTTTAGGCGACTTTAAAAAGGTTTTAAAGCGGGCATTTTCGCTACCAAATATTCCCCAGCAAATTCTGACTAAAAGTAACGCAAGTAGTGCAACTCCAATATCCTTGTGCAGCTCCATGCGGCCATTTTCAACGGTCCACCAAAGCCCGCCTAAAAGAACAATAAGCAAGCCGTGAAACACCCGAATAAAGCTATCCCAAACTTTTATAGAATTTCCTTTCTGTTTCATATTGTTAGCTCCAAATTACTGGGAATATAAAAAGCTAAGTGCTAGGGTATAATTAATTCCATTAAATGGGTAGTGACTATGCGCAAAGTTCTTATTGCTGACGACGACTTTATCAGCCTTGAAGTGTTAAAAGCGATGCTTGCCAATTTTGAGGTAAGTATATTAACGGCAATGACAGGAGAAGAAGCCCTGACTTTGGCTGAAGAGGCTCCGGATCTCATTTTTCTGGATTACGAAATGCCGGACATGTCAGGAGCTGAAGTCTGCCAGGAGTTGCGACAAAGTGATATGCACAAGAACACACCGGTTATCGCAATTACCAGTCATCAAAGCGCAAGCGAAATGAGCGCTTGCCGTGAAGCCGGCATGAATGCGACATTGCATAAGCCGGTTTCACCAGAAGCGCTTAGCGAGTTAATGACTGAATACTTATAAAGCCGATAAGCAACAACTATTATTGATGCTTGAATCTTTGGTCGTCGGCCAACTGCACCAAAGATTCGCTTTCTTTCAGGAACTGACCGGAAAATTCACCGAAATACTGGCTAACCTCATCGAAAAGCGAAATAAAGTCCGACTTTTTACCGTTTTCTATATCATCGATGATTGCTGAGAATTGCTGCAGATAGCGTCTAATAGACGAAAATTGTTCTTTGTTCGCAGCAATAATATCGGCATAAAGTTCCGCATTTTGCGCAAACAAACGGCCAATCATCATCAATTCCATCCGATAAATAGGCGAGCTCAGTTCCAACAGCTCTTTAATATCGACGCGTTCATTAGCCAGGTGAACACCGTAAGCAAAGGTGCTTAAATGGCGCATTGCCTGGATCCAGCCCATGGCGTCGTCATGTTTATCGGCATTAACTTCGTGTAAATGGGCGCCCCAGTTAACGAACTGATCCAGTAACCACTGATAACGCTCAGGCTGTCGGCCGTGAGTAACAACAACCAGCTGCTTCGCCAAATTCTGTACAGAAGGACCGAACATAGGATGCAAACCAACGACCGGCCCGCTATGCTGTGCCAGCATGGCATTTAAAGGAGCCGCTTTAATACTGGTTACATCGGCCAGAACACAGTCCTCCGCTAAAGGTGGTAACTGCTTTATCAGGTCAACAGTCTTATTAACCGGCACACTCATCAATACCAACTGCGCCTGGCTTAAATCGTCCTTATCTGGCCAATCATCGTCTTTATCAATGGTTATTACCGAATAGCCTGTCTGCCGCAACTGACTGACCAGACGTGCGCCCAAAGCCCCTCTTCCACCAAACACAAAAACCGGTCGTTCAAGTTGAGTCGAAGTTGCAGCCGCCTGTGCCGTTTGCGTTCGATACGATTCTCGAATAATACGACGAATAACATCTTCGATTAAGTCTTCCGACAAGCCTGCCTCTTTAGCTTTGCTTCTGCGCGCTTTTATTAAAGAACGTTCTCTCTGTGGAACGTAAAGAGGCTGTTTCAACGAACGTTTGGTTTCTCCCACAGCGGCAGTTAACTTTGCTCGACGGGCAATTATCTCAATTAATTCGTTATCAGTGGCATCAATTGCATTGCGCAGTTCTGATAATTGTTGGTCCGGGTCATGGCTCATGAGCTGTTATCTTATTCCTCTTTTATGGCTTCTATAACACGATGGTAGGCTTTTTGAATTTTTTGCATCTTAGCCACACTTCCACCTTTATCGGGGTGGTATTTGTGTACTAGTTTACGATATTGCTTTTTAATAAAGGCCTGACTTGCCGGCGGTTCAACTTCCATAATCTGCCAGGCATCATTCACGGGCATACTAGTTTCTACTTTAGAAGACGAGTGCCCCATGCGCTGCCAAAAATCATCCAGCATAGATTCAACATCAGCGCCGGATGTTGAGCCCAGTTGATTCAGATCTAAATAATATTCTGCTAACGCGTCCTTTTCTGTCAATGCAGAAACGCCACGTTGCCATGGCTGACATTCAATATTCAGGGTATGAATAAAAAGCTCGTACTTTTTTTCTTCCCGCCAGCGTTCACGCAATTTATAAAGACAGTGAAACAATAAAAAGTGAGTCTGAAACAAGGTCAGGGGATCACGCAGAGCTTCTTTATCAAAGAACTCATAAGGCGGCCCCTGCAAAGACGCAATCAGTTCATGCTCAGTCCAGTGGTGCTGAGCATCCAGGTTCTCCGCTAAAATTTGGGTTAATATTTCGATATCTTCGTTCATTCTAAAACACTATCAAAAAACCCAGCACAAGGCTGGGTTTTTCTTTGCTATTTCGTTTGTTTGCTAAAAGCTTAAGAAAGCTTCTCGCGGATACGTGCAGACTTACCAGAACGTTCACGCAAGTAGTACAGTTTCGCGCGACGAACCGCACCACGACGTTTGACTTTAATGCCGTCAACTAATGGGCTGTGCGTTTGGAAAGTACGCTCTACGCCTTCACCGTTCGATACTTTACGTACTGTGAACGCTGAATGCAGACCGCGGTTACGAACACGGATAACAACACCTTCAAACGCCTGAAGACGTTCGCGGTTACCCTCTTTTACTTTTACATTTACAACAACAGTGTCACCTGGTGCAAACTCAGGTAAATCTTGTTTCATCTGCTCTTCTTCAAGAGCCTTAATGATGCTTTGGCTAACTTTTGCCATTTTCGTATCTCCTATCCTAGGTAAACTGTACTTTATTCGCCGGATGATTGCTGTGCGATAAACTCGTTCAACAATGTTTCCTGCTCGTCAGTCAGAGCTAGGCTATGAATTAACTCTGGTCGTTGCAGCCAGGTTTTACCCAAAGACTGCTGTAAACGCCAGCGACGTATCTTTTCATGATCACCGCTTAATAAAACCGGCGGTACTTGCTGCTCATTATAAGTTTCCGGTCGAGTATAGTGAGGGCAATCCAGTAACCCGCTGGCAAAAGAGTCTTCTGCTGCTGAATCCTGGTGTCCCAATACTCCGGGAATTAACCGTGATACCGCGTCAATAAGCACCATTGCTGGCAACTCACCACCGCTTAATACGTAATCCCCTATCGACCATTCTGCATCAACGTATTGCTTAATAACACGTTCATCAATGCCTTCATAACGGCCAGCAATCAAAATCATTCGATCATTGCTGGAGAGCTGTTGCACTCCGCTGTGATCAAGTTTTTGCCCTTGCGGTGACAAATAAATAACAGGAGTATCCTCACCCAGGCTTTGTTTTGCTGCGTTGATAGCATCCACAAGTGGCTGCACCATCATCAACATACCCGGACCTCCGCCATAAGGCCTGTCATCAACAGTCCTGTGGCGATCATGAGTGAAATCACGCGGATTCCAAACACTCACTGTCAGCAAACCTTCCTTTATTGCTCTGCCGGTAACACCGTAATCGGTGACGGCCGAAAACATTTCAGGAAACAAACTGATGACGCCAACCTGCAATGGTTTGCTCATCAAAAATCCGATGGCCACTCAACCTGAATCTGTTTGGCTTCCTTATCAACCGCAGTGACATATTCACTTTGGATAAAAGGAATTAAACGTTCAGATTTCCCGAACCCATCGTTGCTGTTTGCTTTTACGACCAACACATCGTTCGATGCGGTGGGCATAATTTGTTCAACCACACCCATATCATAGCCGTTGCTGTTCACTACACGCATACCAATAAGATCGCGCCAGTAAAACTCGTCATCAGCTAATGCCGGTAACTCATCTGCAGTAATGCAAATATCCGCACCAGTAAGGCGTGCAGCCTCCTCGCGATCGGATATGCCTTCTAACCTGGCGATAAGTCCGTTGTTGTGGCGACGCCACTCGACAACTTTCATTTCGCACTCAGTTTTCTGGCTGAGTAACCAAGGGCTGTATTCAAATATCGATTCTGGATTATCGGTAAATGACTGCACTTTCAACCAGCCTTTTACGCCATACACCGCACCGATGCGACCAACGACGATTTGCTCTGATTGCTGCATTAATTTACCTACCTGAATCTGTTAATGCTTACGCCGCAGCGCTTGCATCTTTAACTAATTTAGCAACACGATCAGATAACTGAGCGCCTTTGCTTACCCAATGCTCGATGCGGTCAACATCAACACGAAGTTTTTCTTCCTGACCACGAGCTACAGGGTTAAAAAATCCTACTTTCTCAATGAAACGACCGTCGCGAGCATTGCGACTGTCAGCAACTACCATTTGGTAGAAGGGGCGTTTTTTAGCGCCACCACGTTGTAAACGAATGGTTACCATTGCGTTCCTCAATATAACTGTTTTGTAAATGTAAAAAATAGCAAAGCCCTCCGACAGAGTCGGAAGGCTCGGCAATTCTACTGATTTTTACTGCAAATGCAAGCTTGACGCGCTTTTTCCTAGCGTCCGGGGAACATTCCTGGTGGCATCTTTCCGCCCATGCCGCGCATCATTTTCTGCATGCCGCCACCTTTCATTTTTTTCATCATTTTTTGCATTTGAGTAAACTGTTTAAGCAACTTGTTCACGTCCTGCACCTGAGTACCAGAACCGGTCGCTATACGGCGCTTACGCGAGCCCTTTATTACGTCGGGACGTAGCCGTTCTTTAGGGGTCATGGAGTTGATAATGGCTTCCATGCGCAAGGTCATTTTGTCGTCCATCTGACCTTTCATTTGCTCAGTCATTTTACCCATGCCCGGCATTTTGGTCATTAATCCCATCATGCCGCCCATTTCACGCATTTGTACGAGCTGATCACGAAAATCCTCCAGTGAGAACTGGCCTTTCTTCATGACTTTTTTCGCCACTCGCTCCGCTTTTTCTTTATCAACTTTTTGTTCTACTTCCTCAATCAGAGAAAGCATGTCGCCCATACCAAGAATTCTGGAGGCTACGCGGTCAGGGTGAAAAGGCTCGAGCGCATCGTTTTTCTCACCAACACCCAGAAATTTAATAGGCTTACCGGTAATATGGCGAATAGACAGAGCCGCACCACCACGAGCATCACCATCGGTTTTCGTCAGAATAACACCCGTTAAAGGCAACGCTTCGCTGAATGCTTTGGCGGTATTTGCCGCATCCTGACCCGTCATAGCGTCAACGACAAATAGAGTTTCAACTGGGTTGATGGCCGAGTGCAGTTGCTGAATTTCCTGCATCATATCTTCGTCAATAGCGAGACGACCGGCAGTATCCACTAACACCACATCAATAAACTGCTTACGCGCTTGTGCAATAGCGGCATTGGCAATATCAACTGGCTTCTGCTCAGTGGTGGAAGGGAAGAACTCCACCCCAACCTGCTCAGCAAGAGTTTCCAATTGCTTAATAGCCGCGGGACGATAAACGTCAGCACTGACCACCATGACTTTTTTCTTCTGGCGCTCAGTTAAATATTTAGCCAGCTTGCCCACACTGGTGGTTTTACCTGCACCTTGCAGACCTGCCATCAAAATAACAGCCGGCGGCTGGGTATTTAATTGCAGTGGCGCATTCGCCTCACCCATTGCCGCTTCCAGCTCAGACTGGACAATTTTGACAAAAACCTGACCCGGCGTCAGGCTTTTGTTGACCTCTGTACCCACCGCCCGTTCTTTAACTTTACTAATAAAGTCTTTGACCACAGGCAAGGCAACATCGGCCTCAAGCAACGCCATGCGAACTTCGCGCAACGTCTCTTTAATATTGTCTTCGGTCAGTCGGCCTCGGCCGCCAATAGAATGTAGCGTTTGCGACAAACGTTCCGATAAATTCTCAAACATGTCGATCGTCTCTTATATTGCGATTTCTGACGTTAATAGTAATGGGGACAGTATATCTGATTTGCAAGAAAGTTTCGCCCCGTAAGTATTGGGTTTAGCCGACTGACGTCGTATACTCAGGACACGAACAACAGGAATCAGGGAAGTCGAGCGCGTGATGCTCTCTTTATTGTTGCTAATCAGCTTATTGGGTTACAGTGCCAGCGCTTTTGTTATTCTACAAAATATATTAAAAAACAAAGTGCTTCACCCAGCTTATCAGATTGTACCAGCTGCTTTGGCGGTTGCTGCGCATGGCTGGCTCATTTTAATACAACTTTCTAACGATGATTTCGATCACATTAATATCTCATCCAGTCTGGCTATTGTCGCTTTTCTGATAGCCGCTTTAACCGTAGTGAAGAATAACCAGGCCAGTAACTTATTCCTGAAGCCGGTTATTTATCTATTTTCTGCTCTTACCACATTGTTACTTGTGTTCACTCCGGTTAACTGGGGTGCTGACATCAGCATTGGACACGGATTGGTTTTTCACATCACCTTGTCGCTGGTCGCCTATGGAATCTTGGCCTTAGCCACGCTTTACGCGTTACAAACCAGTTATTTAAACCGGGTATTAAAAAACCGCAAAGGCCATATTCTGCTGAGCAAACTGCCACCATTAATGACCGTCGAAAAATACTTCTTTAACCTTCTGGCGCTGGGCACTTTTGTGTTGTTTCTCGCTCTGGGCTCAGGTTTTCTTTTCCTCGATGACATGCTTGCTCAACAGCAGGCACACAAAACCATTTTAACCAGCGTCGCGGCCTTGCTTTATCTTTTGGCCGTTGTTCTGCACAGAACATCAGGCTTACGTGGGCGTATTATTGTGGTCATTACTGTACTTGCCAGCACCCTATTAACCTTAGGATATTTTGGCAGTCGGTTCGTGAAAGATTTTCTCTTATCCTGAATGACACTTGACTTCATAGCTGAGAACTCTACATTGTCACATTCACAGTATAATTAAGGAATAAACCGTTGGACGAGATATCAACGAGCATGTTGCTCGTGATTTTAGCCGTACTGTTATTTTTATCCGCATACTTCTCTGGCTCCGAAACTGGCATGATGTCTATCAACCGGTACCGTCTGCGCCATCTGGTACAAAACAATCATCCCGGAGCTAAGCGTGTCCAGTACCTGCTTGATCGTCCCGATCGGTTAATCGGCCTTATTCTTATTGGCAATAACCTGGTCAACATTGGCGCATCCGCTATCGCAACTATCCTTTGTCTGCGCTGGTTTGGTGACGCCGGAATTGTTATCGCTACTTTTGGTTTAACCTTAATTATTCTGATTTTTTCTGAAGTTACGCCGAAAACCATTGCAGCACTGCATCCGGAGCGCATTTCTTTTCCCAGCTCCTTAATTTTGATGCCTTTGCTGAAAGTCATGTACCCCATCGTTATTGGTATGAACTTCATCACCAATTCCTTTATGCGCATGCTGGGGGTTAACCCGAAACAGTCACAAATGGCTGACGCGTTAAGTTCCGACGAGTTACGCACAGTGGTTAACGAAGCCGGAAACTTAATTCCTACGTCGCACCAGGAAATGCTGGTCAGCATTCTGGATCTCGAAAAAGTTACGGTAGAAGACGTAATGGTGCCCCGTAATGAAATCGTGGGTATCGATATTAGTGACGACTGGAAATCTATCGTTAAACAACTGTCGAATGGCCAGCACACCCGCGTACTGCTTTATCGCAATGAAATAGATGATGCTATCGGCTTTTTGCATGCCCGCGATATTATGCGCCTAATGAGCAAGAACCAGTTTACCGCTGATAAATCCATATTAGTTCGCGCGGCAAGAGACAGCTACTTTATTCCCGAGGGCACACCACTGAATGTTCAACTGCTGAAATTCCAACGTCGTAAAGAACGTATCGGACTGGTTGTTGACGAATACGGCGACATTCAGGGGCTCGTTACTCTGGAAGATATTCTGGAAGAAATTGTTGGTGACTTCACGACTTCTATGGCGCCGGCCCCCAGTGAATCTGTCACACTGGAAACTGACGGCAGCTTTTTAGTTGACGGGTCAGCTAACTTGCGCGAATTAAACAAAGAAATGAATTGGGATTTTCCGACTGATGGTCCAAAAACCTTAAGCGGCCTTATTATTGAACAGTTCGGAGATATTCCTGATGCCCGGTTGTCGCTGCGTTTAGGCGGTTATCCGGTGGAGCTTGTTGAAATTGGTGACACCATGATAAAACAAATTAGAGTGTTTCCTGAGCTCTACCAAAAACCCGACAACCAAACCAATGACTAACCGAAGAATAGACGCCATAGCCAGCCGTGCTTTAAATCTTCCTCACACTTATTCAATTGCGCGGCGTATGTCATAGAGCGGCTTTTCACAACCCTGGATACTTTTACCAGCCAGGGTTTCTTTAAATAAGACTTACGCTGATAGCCCCCCCAACCTTCATGATAGTTAAGGTATTGTCCGTAAGCATCCCATTTAGATACCCCATTAATTTTATAGGTTTTTGCTATAAACCAACCCATAAAATCAATAGCATCTTCAAAATCATCACGGCTGGCCCAACCGTTACCAGTTTCACGCTGGTAATCTTCCCAAGTCATAGTTTTCGCTTGCGAGTAACCGTAAGCCGAACTCACCCGACCCCATGGAATAAAACCTAAAAGGTAGTCTCTGGGAGGCAAAGCATTATGCTTGAAGGAACTTTCCTGATACATCATCGCCATTGGTACATGAATAGGCACGCCCCAACGTTCACGCACATCGGCGGCCGCATGATACCAGTCACGGTGCTCTTCAAAAATATGACAGACATTTTCAGGGTTCGCCGGAGGTGGCGTTGCACAACCACTGAGCGTCGCTACAAATATAGCGCCTGCTAGTATCTTCGGCTGAATTGGGAAAAAAAGTTTTATCGCCATTGAACTTTATTCACTCGTTAAACTCTCAGTAATTGAACACATGTTGTAGCTGAGAAACGCATTCATGTTCATCCCCTGAACGTTTTATTTAACGCAGTCCAAATTTGGGCTGCGTTTTTTTATGTTTATCAGTCAGCTACCTGGCCAGAGCGTGCCGCCTGTTTGAAATAATTTTCCAGAAACGTATCAAAGTCAACGTTATTGTCTTGCTGATAACGTTCTTCAAACGCTTGCTCTGATTCGGCCGCCCATTTAACAAAATCATCTTGTTGATAGTAACTGAGCGACTCATTTTTTAATTGCTCGCGGTATTGCTTAGCTAACTGCATACCTAAATTGCTGTTATCCCGGTCTTCTTCTTTGAGCAATCGTAAAATTTGACCCGATAACGTACTTTCCGGATTTAATACCCACTCGTACAAATCCGCTAAATGATTCTGATAAACTTTATTGTCCGAACTGTTATCCAGTGCTTTTGCTATTGAAGAGAAATCTGCAAAAAGCTCTTCCAGCCAGTCGGCCATTAGGCGATCAATGCCATTTTGCTGCAAGCTTAAGCGCGGGTCACGCCCCTGCATAACCACTTTAGTAAAGTTATTATCGGCTTGCTGTTGTTGTTCCCAGCTCATTTCTTCGCTTGGTTGTAATAAGCAATGCAGAAGCATTAAGTCCAGAAAGTGCATTTGCTGCGCCGTGATACCCACATCGCTAAACGGGTTCACGTCCAGCGCACGAATCTCTACGTACTCTACTCCGCCCCGCTCTAAAGCCTGACTCGGCGTTTCGCCATCGCGTGCTGTCTGTTTAGGACGAATTGGCGAATAAAACTCATTTTCTATCTGCAGAATATTATCGTTAAGCTGACGGTATTCGTCGCCTACTTTTACACCGATTTTCGAAAACTGCTGAGATGGCGTTGTAATTGCGCGACGCAGACCTGTCACATACTCATCCAATGAATTGTACGTAATTTCCAGCGTTGCCTGTTCTTTATTGGTATAACCTAAGTCGCTCATTCGCAACGAGGTACCGTAAGGCAAAAATACCGTGCCTTTACCTACCGTATCAAAATTCCATTTTTGCAGAATCTCTTCGTTTTTCGTCTGACTGAAAAACGATTTACACAAAGCGGGTGAAGCGCCAAACAAGTAAGGAATAACCCAGGCCACGCGCTTAAAGTTACGGATGAGAGCGAAATAGCGTTCCGTGCGGAAGCTCTGGTTATTACTGACGCCTTCAATCTCCGCTAATTCTTCCCACATCGCATCGGACACAGAAAAATTGTAATGCACCCCGGCAATAACCTGCATAGTGGCACCGTAGCGATATGTCAGACCACGCCGGTAAAGGCTTTTCATGCGTCCCGAGTGTGAGTCACCATACTTAGCGATACGAATATCGTCATCAGAACCAATGTAGCAAGGCATGCTCATTGGCCACAGCAACTCGTCATCAATGGCGTTATAAGCCACACGATGAATATCACGGAGTTGTGATAGCGTTGTGTCAATATCGGAGGCAACCGGAGTAATAAACTCAAGTAGGTTCTCTGAGTAATCGGTTGTAATGGTTGGATGCGTCAGAGTTTTTCCCAGTTCCTGAGGGTGGTCACCCGGCGCCAGCGTCCCATTTTCTTTTATCCGCAAAGCTTCACGTTCAATACCACGCTTAATGCCTTGCCAAACTGCTGTTTTACCCGATTGCTTAAGCTTTTCGATAACTGCTTGAAATGTTGCTTGCAAAAGACAACTCCATTCACTAAGACGGAAGGTTTTCTGCCGCTAAGCTTACTGGTAATTCGCTAAAAGGTCTATGGTTGTCACTCTTAATTTGGCCACATAACTTGGCGATTACGGCTCAACGTGGCAGACTAGCTGCTGTTTATATAACCTTTCGGTTACGGATCAACCATGAATTCATTCTGGACATTTTTACAGCTCATTTTTGTCATTCTTCAGGTAACCAGTCTTGCGTTATATGCCCTATTACCTTCCCCCTGGAGTGACACTGTATTAGTCGCGATGATTCTGTTCAGTTTGATTATTGGCATTGTCATTTGGTGGTGGTCCCGGCGCAACGCACTGACAGCGCCTTTTCGGCAACCCTTTTTATCGTCCGATTCATTACAACTGTTTGAGCAAGTATTTAATGACCTGCCAACCCGGGTTTACTGGCGCGATCCTGAACTGAAACTGTTAGGCGGGAACCGTGCTTTTGCTAATGACTTTGGTATTGATCCTGAATCTTTAGCCGGTAAAGCGGATGCTGAAATCGACTCCCTTGCCAGTAATGACGTATTACTGGAGCGCGACAAAAAAACCTTTAGTCAGCAAGCTCCATCAGTTAATGCAGAAATCGAACTAAAAGTCAGCGGCAAGAGCCAGTGGGTCGAGCATTCCAGTGTTCCACTTTACGATGACGACCACAATATTATCGGCATTCTCGGCAGCTACTACGATATATCCGGCATTAAGTCGGTTGCTGAAGAAATGGAAAAAGCCAAAGAAACCGCCGAGCGCGCCAACCAGTCAAAAGGTGAATTTTTGGCGAATATGAGCCATGAAATTCGCACACCAATTAATGCTATTGTGGGTATGGCAAACCTCTGCCTGAAAACCGAGCTTACCCAAAAACAAAAACGCTATATCAAAGTCATCGACTCCTCTTCACAAGCGTTACTGGGCGTTATTAATGACATTCTCGATTTTTCTAAAATTGACGCGGGTAAGTTAACCGTCGAGCGCATTCCTTTCGACTTGCAGGACGTACTAACCTCTCTGGCGGATATGTTTGCGTACCGGGCTTACGATAAGGATCTCGAGTTTATTATTAACTTACCGGCGAATATACCCACGCGTTTAATTGGTGACCCGCTGCGCTTGAATCAGGTACTGGTTAACCTGATTAGTAATGCCATTAAATTTACCGAAGACGGTGAAATCAATGTTGCCGTTAATCTACTGGACAGTTCCCCGGACAATGTTTTGTTGCGGATATCGGTCACCGATACGGGTATTGGTATGGACGAAGAGCAGCGCGCCAACCTCTTTAAAGCCTTTACTCAGGCAGACACGTCTACAACCCGCAAGTATGGCGGTACTGGCCTTGGCTTAGCCATTTCCCGGCGTTTAATCTTATTAATGGGCGGTGATATCGGCGTAACCAGTGCTGCCGGTCAGGGCTCGACATTTTATATCGAAGTAGAACTACCATTACAGACAGAGCAGGACAACAGTCATCATCAGTATCTTTTGCAGAAACTTAAAGGTGTTCGAATTCTCGCTATTGATGACAACTTAAGTACCCGCGAAATGCTCTATGAAATGCTGCGCAGTTACCAGGTTGACGTAAAAGTCTGCCGCACCGCTGAACAGGCACTGCAAGTGTTTCAGCTGTCTGTCGAGGACAACAACCCTTATCAACTGGTTCTGGTTGACTGGCGTTTGCCGGGTATGGATGGTCTGGAATTTTGCCAGAAGATAACCGAGCGTTATGCAGAAGGCATTCGTCCGAAAATGACTCTGGCGACGGGGTATTATGCTGAAGAATTATCAGAAAAAGCGAAACAAGCAGGCGTCAATGACATCATTTCAAAACCCTTTACCGCGTCGACATTAGGTAGAAGCCTGACCTCAACATTATTTCAGCGAGAGCTCTCCGATGCGGACGATGCTGACAGTGGTGACGGCATCCCGGAAAGTATTTTGCGAGCGCCTATTTTGGTGGTAGAGGACAATGAGATTAACCAACAAGTCGCCAGAGAAATTCTCTCAAGCCACAAGTTTAAAGTGGATATAGTGGAAAATGGGCAGCTAGCAGTAGAAGCCGTTCATAACAAAAATTATTCGCTGGTATTAATGGACATTCAAATGCCGGTCATGGACGGGCTGAAAGCGGCGCAAACAATCCGCGCCGACTTCAATTATCAGCAGCTTCCTATTCTGGCAATGACGGCCAATGCAATGAGTGGCGACGAGGAGCGTTCACTTGCCGCGGGTATGCAAGGACATATTGCTAAGCCAATTGATGAACAACAACTGATTAAAGCCATTATTAAATGGGCGGTCCCGGGTGACTACACCAATAACCAACAACCAGAAGTACCACCAGAATCCAAGCAGGATGAGGTTAATAAACCGCCGGTTCGTATTCCACAAGTGAAGGGAATTGAATTTGAAGCGGCATTAAAGCGTTTACAGTACAATGTTGAGCTATATCTGAAGTTAGTAGAGCAGCTATATGAAACCTACCAGGGTAGCGCCACTAAAGTCTCCGACTTTATTACCCGGGGGCAGCATGAAAGTGCGCGCCGCTATTTCCATTCATTGAAAGGAGCCGCTGCTAATCTTGGCTTTACTCAGTTACAAAGCAAAGCCGCCGACTTAGAGCAATTTATGGCAGAGGGTAATATTGATAAAGTTGCTGACCAGATCACTGAGCTGGAAAAACGTTTACGCTATGCGCATCAGGCGGCTGTAGACTTAGAAGCTATTCAACAACATCAGTCTTGAGGAATTACTATGACTCGATATTTTTTTATTATTCCGCTGCTGCTCAGCTTGTTTTGGCTGCTGTATTTACGAATAAATGGCTGGAGCATTAAACAGGGCTATAAAGGTTTTATTTATATTGCTGTATTCAGCGCTGTCATCGCCGCTTTTTACACGACGATGATGTTGTTACCGGGCGTTAAACCAAAGCTAACAGAACGCCCGCAGCAACAGCTGAACCCAGTACCCCGGCTACATTCGGCCCCATCGCATGCATTAACAGGAAGTTTTGCTGATTAGCCTGTAAACCAACCTTATTAACTACCCTTGCTGCCATAGGCACAGCGGAAACTCCGGCAGCACCAATTAACGGGTTAATCGGGTCTTTGCTGAATTTACCCATCAATTTCGCCATTAAAATGCCGCTGGCGGTTCCAATGGAAAATGCAACAGCACCTAACACCAGAATGCCCAGCGTCTGGAAACTGAGGAACTGATCCGCCTGCAGTTTAGAACCCACAGCCAAACCGAGAAAGATGGTCACAATATTAATCAGCTCGTTCTGAGTGGTTTTAGTTAAGCGCTCCACCACGCCAGATTCACGCATTAAGTTACCCAGGCAGAACATGCCAACCAAAGGCGTTGCTGAAGGCAAAAACAACAACGTTAACCCCATAGCTATTAGCGGGAAGAAAAGCTTCTCACGACGAGCTACCGGTCGTAACTGCTCCATTTTAATCTCACGCTCGGCCTGAGTTGTCAGCAGTTTCATTATTGGCGGCTGGATAATAGGCACCAGCGCCATATAAGAATAAGCC
>Ga0206123_10002150_pt1 | contig 17559 bp, 20 predicted proteins | sample Helgoland_Spring_2_FD_160086 | JGI IMG/M metagenome (GOLD analysis project Ga0206123, IMG submission 160086) | Pelagic subsurface seawater microbial communities from Kabeltonne, Helgoland, North Sea - Helgoland_Spring_Bloom_20160316_1 | ecosystem: Environmental > Aquatic > Marine > Epipelagic ...
TTTCATAAACCAATAATCCAATAAACAAAAAAAAGGGGGCGCAAACTGCGCCCCCTGAAGATCCACGACTATTATACTTCTTTTGTCGTGGAAAAGGTCTTACATCAGGTTTGTAACCTTAACGCGACGGTAGTAAACATTGGCGCCATCATCAATCGAGGCATCAGTGTTTTGAGTGTCGCCCGCAGCAACTGCACCAGCAGTTTGAGCAAACGGGTTAGCAGCCATACCGTAACGAGTCTTGAACCCGATCTTCGGCTGGAAGGTGTTTTCACCGACCGCACGCACCATTTGCAACGGCACGTATGGGCAGTAGAACATACCAGCGTCATACGGGGATGTACCCTTGTAACCAACAACATAATACTGCGAAGCAGCAACGTTGGCAGCATACGGGTCAACATAGACTTTGTAGCGACCGTTCAGGACACCAGCAAATGTCGTAGTTGTGTCATCCACGTTCAGGTTGTTGTTCAGAGCAGGCGTGTAGTCAAGGATACCAGCCATTTGCAATGCAGACGCAACGTCAGCAGAACACATCAGCATGTTACCTTTACCACGACGAGTCTGTTGACCAATCGCATTTGCATCACGCTCGATACCGAACATCAGACCCTTGAACTTCTCAACCGACCAACGACCATTGGAGTCTGTATCCAAGTCGAAGATACCGGCAGTTGTCGTGTTAACCTGAGCACCTTTGACGGCAGCAACATAAACACGGCGAACAACTTCACGGTTGATTTCAGCAAGAATCTCAGAACTCAGAATGTTAGCCAGTTCTGTTTCAGCGTCCAAACCATGAACCGCTTTCAGGTCTTGAGCCAGTTCCATCGTGTACTCAGCTTTCAGAGCACGAGTCACGGCGGTAACCGTGGACTTGTCGATGGAGAACGCCATTTCAGCGAAAGCATTTGTGGATGTATCACCCAGTGCTTCACCCTGAGCAGTCGTCATACCAGTAGCAGAAGTGTAAGTACCAGCAGAAGGACTGTCGTTCAGAACGGCAGGATTAGTTTCTGTTGCACCAACATCACCACCACCAGTTGTACCAGCAGCGTTTTGGTTAGAAGCACCAGCCTTACCAGGCAGAGCTTCGTCAACCAGAGCTTCTGCACCATCCGAAGACAGGAACGAAGCACGCATCGCGAAAATGAGGCCTGTCGGACCAGTCATAGGCTGGACACCACAGATATCATAAGCGATCAGGTTAGGCATCGCGCGACGAACGAGCGAGATAAGAATGGGATCCCAGTTAGAAATGGAACCACCAGTCGAGTTGATAGGAGCGGCTTCCGAAAGGAAAGCACGGTCTTCCATCAACGCTTTTTCTTGGTTTTCAAGAATAACGGTTGTGACGGCACGGCGATAGTTATCATCGATTCTAGGAAGTTCAGGATGATCTAGGACTGGCTGCCACTTTTCTTGTAGATGTTCTGTTTGAAACATTTTTGTTTCTCCTTTTATTTTTCTACAGTTAATTTATAAAATATGCACTATTTGGTACGACTGATTGCCGACAAATACTTTTGAATCGTATCAGTCGTATCAATGTCCTGTGCTGGTTCTTCACTATCTCCATCAACAATCGCGAAAGTTTCTTGTCCACCAGTTTTGGGGAAATAACCTTCTTTCAGTGTGTCGAGCTTCTGACGGAAACTTTCTTCACTCACAAATTCCAACTCTTCAGTCAGAGATTTGAATTTTTCCATTTCAGTAACGGTAAGTTCCTCAGACATTTCATGCATAACTGCATCTCTTGTCAGAGACTCAACAACTTTTCTTCTCTCAACATTCTCTTCAATAGAGGTATTGAGTTTTTCTTCAAGCTCAGAAATCTTTTCAGACTGAGCTTCAAGAATATCATACTTTTCGTCAGGAACGTCAATGTAATGATCTTCGAACAGTTGTTTCAGACCGGAAATGAAATCTTCAGCGATTTCGCCCTTGAGGCCACGCTCAACAGCAATTTCGTTTTCTCTCATCCACTCTTCAACAACGTAAGAAAGATAACCATCGACTTTTTCCGACAGTTCTTCTTTAACCACTTCAGTGGCTTCTTCAAGTTGAACGGCATAACTTTCTTCCATCCGTACAACTTCGCTACGAATCTTAGACTTAACAGCAGCTTCAAAAATTGTAGCAGCCTTAATCTTGAACTCTTCAGAGAGATCTTCTCCAGAAATCAAAGCAGAGACATCTTCTTTGACGTTAATATCAGAAATTCTTTCTTCAACGCCGTCATCCGTTTCTTCATGCATACCCATATTCATGGAATATGTAGCCATAAGGTCTTTTTTGTTCATACCTTCCATTTTTTTATGCATGGCAGCCATAAGGTCTTTCTTGCTCATTTCTTCAACTTCTTCTTCGTCTTCATCTTCTTCATCTTCTTCATCTTCTTCATGAGCAGCTTCTTTGACTTTCATCGGGGCATCAGGTTTACCTTCACCCTTTTGTTGTGCATCTCCACTAACTTCTTTGGAACTTTTCGACGCAGCTTCTGGTTTATCACCAAGGTCTTCTTCTTTGTTGACCTCATCTTTAACCTTCTCAGGTTTATCAGCGGGAGCAGCGCTTTTCATAGGAGCATCCGCACCATTGGCTTCTTCAAGTTCAGCTAGAACTTCAGCCTCAAGCTCCTCAATTGTTGTATCTAGTTCAGACATGGATTTCTCCTTATTTTTTGTTTATACTATTTATAAATTATAACATTTTAAGGAATTTAGCAAACTCTAACGCTTCTTTATTCGTTTGCCTTTTATGTTCTTTGACATCAAATTCCTTTTTCAATTTAGCAAGATGCGCTTCAACCAAAGCACCGTGATCCCATACCCACTCTTTACCTTCCATAACACCTTCTACAAAAGCGTTTGGAGCAGACGGGTCTGCAACAATATCAGCCGCAGTCGCTAAATAGAAATCATCTCTCACATAGTTAGCACCATTTTTTTGGTCTAAACTTCCCATGCCTCTAGAGGAAACTCCCAGTTTTGCACCTTCATCCATAAGGTTCTTAACTATTTCTCCCATAGGGGTTTTTAAAATCTTTGCCTCACCAATGAAATTCTTACCATCTGGTTTCAGTGATGTAACCATATGGGAGACGCGCTCAAGGTTGACTGTTGGGCCATCAGGATGTCCCAGTTCACCATACGCTCTGTTTTCTTTGATGAATTTTTCGTTATACCGATTTACTTCATTCGTTAGAATTTCCATAGGGTATACACGACCGTTTCTGTTCTTAATATCCGCCTGCATAAAAACGCCACGAATTTTGTAATTCTTATCGCCGCTTTCTTTTTCTTCGCAGACATACTCTATTTCTTCAACGGCTTCAGAAAATAATTTTACAACTTGCATTTCATAACTCCTAAGAAGTATAGTTAACGTCTTTCTTAAACTCAATCAAGACAAATCCAGATGTACCGTAACATGTCATTTCATGATCGCCAGACGTTGCAGTTGTATTTGTTGCGGCAGATTTAATAAGTCCCGCTGTACCATCGTAATGTCCTGTTCCAGCCAAACGAATCTGCACAACATCCGCTGATGCACCCTTTTCTTGAATATCTATATGTCCTGTATCGTCATTGGCAGTTCCTTGAACCAGTCCCCACCAAATTCTTGCGATATCTAATTTTGCGCCATTAGCATGTCCGGCCAGCGCACTTGCGTCTAGAATAGCGTTATTTGCAGTTGTATCATCTTCGATGTTAACCAAAATAGTCACAGTTCCGCCAGCGCCAGCAGCATTTACAGCAGTATCTCTTAATGTTCTAGTTGCAAAGGCCATCCTCTAACTCCTTAAATCGAAAGCATTTCTTTTTCAAAGTATGCCATGATCTTTTTTTCTGGCACTTTGTATTTCTTCGATGTGTCTTTTATTACTTTTTCAAAACTATTTAGGAAATCTGAAGGTTTAGAATCCATGACCTTGAAAACAGAGTCGATAGCATCTTTCATCTTTGGAGAAAGTCTTTTATACTCCTTAGACATTTTATGCTCGTCTTTTTCAACGACCACATTTTCATAAAGATCTTCAATCCTCTTCATTTTCCACACTCTTAGTGTTTACAAAAGTTGCAGCCAATTCTTTTCTTCTATCTTCCAAAGCATCACCTACTTTATGAGAGATCGCATGTTTAAATGCGTCCTCTGCTTCTATATTGTTACCACCTGCTACCATATCTACAAATTCTCTACTCGTCACTGTTGCTCTCCTTCATCAGCATTTGGATCCATACCATAGGCAAGTGCCGCTCTATCTCCAGTGTCCATTTCTGGATCAACTGCCATGCCGCCCGGATCTGTTGGGTATCTTGTGATGCCATCACCACCATCATTCGGCACACCACCATCCATTGGATCTCTTTCTGCCTCAGATGCAATTTGGTCACGCATATCAGCTATCTCAGCATCATTCATACGCAACACATGTTTCAAAACATATTCTTTACTGAAGAATGTTCCAATGTATGCTTCTACATTTTGTAGTGTGCTAATACGGTCATTCAACAACTCTGCTTCTTTCAGTTCTGCAAAATGGCCATCTTTGAGAAAATCATATTGAATATGTTCTTTCATTATATCCCAGTCTTCTAGAGAGATAATGCTCTTTAACAATAACTGAGTTTTCAAAACGTCCGTAAAGAGATGAACAAACTTTTTTCTTAGCTTCTGAATAAACTTGGTAAACTTGAGTTCATCTCTTGTAATATCTGTGCTTCTACCAAGACTAAAACTTGATTCCGATTCAAGTCTGGAAATAGGAACATTCAATGACCGATAGAGTTTCTTCTGGAAATATTGAATATCATCAATCTCACCAAGATTAGAACCACCCGGCAGTGTTGTGATTTCTGTGCCTCGGCCACCTTCTCTTCGTGGGAGCCAGAAGTCTTCCAACATACTCATGTGATTTCTATCATCTCGTATTTCACCAGTTGATGCATCGTAGACCAACTTGTTGCGATAACGATTCATCACATCTTTGAGATATTGTTCTGCTTTTATCTTAGGAAGATTGCCAACATCAATATAGAATATACGACGCTCAGGAGCCCTAGAAATACGATAGATGACCAACGCATCTTCAATCATCCTCAATTGATTGACAGGCTTGATTGCCTTGTGTAAGTAAGATAAAACCTTACCACTGTTTTGATCAACTACACCAGATGGACAATACGTTATTGCGTCACCAGCAATTCTAATCCCCTGTTGAGCTCCACCATATCCGGCAGAATGCAACCCTTTTTCATTATAGATGTAATACTCTTCAATCTTCTTAATCTTATCTACACCAGTGGCTTGGTCTTTCTCTTTTTTTACTTCCCTTACTTTTCTAATCTTAGTCGCATCAATATACCGTAATGTGCTTACGCCTTTTTTAGGATTTTTGGGGTCAATAACTTTATGGAAAAAAATTCTTCCATCAACATACCAACGTCTAAAGATATCATGACCTTTTTGTTCAAATTCTAAAAGAGAGAGGACATTATCAAATTCTTTGCGAATAAGTCTTTTAATTTTTTCTGGGTAGGGAAGTCTATCAAGAGTAACCATGACAGACTGAGAAAATTCATCTGAAGTTATTGCTTCGTTAACGATATCTTCGACTGCACTGTCACATTCTGGTTGTTGTGCAATATCTCTATAACGTCGAATTAAATCTAGCTCGGTTCTTTCTCGTCCATCCGTATCAAGAACAGATGAGAGAAAACCGCCACCAGCGACTTCGATGCTACCATCGTCAGGAGTCGGGACAGTGAAAGTATCTCCACTGTCCTGAGCCCCTTTTCGAGTAATACTAAAACCAAATAACTCTGCCATTATATCTCCTTACTACTATTTAGTAGTTAGGAATATATAGTCAGTTACTAAAATGGGCCTGTCGGCGCATCTGCGATAACAGCATCAGTAACAAAGTGTTGATATCTAAATGTCACATCAAAAGTCTCAATCGTATCTGAAGTGCCAGCAGCTAAGTCAATCGCACCAACTGCTGTCGGAAACGCATTGACAAAGGTGTATGTTTTCAACACTGAATCATCTCTATCAAGTTGCGAGACTTTAAGGTCAGCAGTATATTCATCATGAGTTGTCAAGCCTTGACCCGTGACAAGATTATTCATACTGTTATTCCACCGTTCCATTGCGTTTCTAATTGCAAAGTTTGTGTCGTTCAAGAAAGTTACAGTCCATGTCTCAAATGTTCTATCAGCAGGGATAAACAATGAACGACCTCTAAATGGAACCTCAACCTCAGCAATTGTCATTCCTGGCAACTGAGCAGCCGTGCACAAAAACGCAGCATTTCTTGTATCAAGACCAACAGCACCAGCAGGAGGATTATTAATCTCAACGCGATATTGGTTATTTCTAGCGCCACCACCAAGTAGTTGTGACCTAAATTCGTCTAATGTTCCAACCATTTTCGTTGCTCCTTATTAGAATCTACCGATAACTTCGTTGAATTCGACACCAGTTCGAACGGCAACAAAGTTAAGAGTAATAAAGTTAATAGACCTTGCTGGTTTGATGTAAATGTCAGCAACAAATTCGTTTCTGTCAACTACTTCACCTGTATTGTTCGTAGCATCGCAGACCACCGCAAAATCAGTGATACCTCTACGACCTTGAACATCTCGCAAGAAAGGCTCTACCAAGTTACGGAACTGTGCTCTTGTAAATTCATCGTTGAATTCAAAGAGTGTAAACTTAGCAGCAGTTGCGATTGCTTTTTCAAGAACCAAGAACAAACGACGAACGTTGATTCTATCAAACGCACTTGGTTTTGTCTGAGCAGTTTTGTCACCAAAGAGAACCACACCCTGGCCAGGGAAATCAACAACAGGGTTGATTCGAGCCTTGTAGAGAATATCTCTTTCAGACTGTTTTGGATTGTAAGCAACTTTAATCGCACCACGAATGTTACCACGATTGTAACCGCCTGGTGAGAACCATGCATCAGCAACTCTGTCCGTGTTTGCACAGACTCCAGCAATGTCACCGTTCAAAGGAACAAAACGCACCACATCATTGTACTTATCATACATCTGTTTATAACCACTGTCGTATACAACATACGAAGACGATGGCAATGTATCAAACGAATTCTTAACATTCACTGTTTGTGTGTTTGAACTCTGAACATTAACAACCGCCTGACGAGCAGGAGAGATGAAACCAACACAGTCCTTGCGCAGTTCTACAAGATCGGTAATCATTGTACCATGTGTGTCAAACTCATCACCAGATGTACCGAACGATGATCCAGTGACCGTAACAGCAGGACCACTAAGCACAAAGTTAATGTCATGAGCTTCTGTGTCTGCGAACAAGTCATATGCTGTTCTCTTTTCACCAAGAGTCAAAGAATAGTCGTCTGTTCCACCAGTCAACCCATCATATGTCGGTGTATCAACAGATGTAAATGCACCACCACCAGAACCAGAGTCCTGAATAAGATTTTCTCCCTCATCAGTACCAGAAGCACTTGCATCCAAAAGAACAGCATCACCTTCATTCGAACCATCAGAATCCGTACCGTTAAGGATAATGTTGTTACTTGCATCCAAGTCACTACCCCAATTAGTACCAGAAGAAAGATGATCCATCCAAAAGATATTTGCAGATTGCGTATAAATGACATCAGGATAGTAGTTTGTTCCACCTTGAGCTGTTCTGGCTTTAGGATTCTTGGAAAGTGCTGAATATGTTTCTAGAACCGATAGAGTTCTTTGACCAGCAACACTTTCACTAAATCCACTAATTTTACCTGTTGAATCATAAACAACAATATGCAACTCATCAGCTGTACCGCGGCCTTCTTTAGTGGACCAGTCAGATGTGCCAGGTGCAGAATCAAACAAGTCGTAGAACTTCCAACGTCTACGAATGAAAGAGTTGTCAGCAAGGGCTGCAACCAATCCAGTTCCATTTGGATTGTCTAGTTCACGAATTGTGATTGTGTTGTTTGATGTGTCACGAGCGGTAACATCATATTCTTTACCTGCATGACCACTAGCCGGAGTACCGAATCCACTGTCTGTGAAGAAAGAAACGATGTCGCCAACGTTAATCACGTTACTCGCAAGGTCAACATCATCAACAGTAACAGATGTTGCACCATTAGATGCCGCACCATTAACTTGGTTAGCACCTGTAATGTTCTGCGAAAACGCTGTAGCAGTTGCACAGATGGAAACTTTAAGAGAGTTGCCCCAATCACCAGCACTTCTTGCTGCCCAAGGACCAACACTTCCTTGGCCATCTCTAAAAGAACCCGAATAGTGATCAGTATCTCTAATCAACACACCTAGTTCAGATGCGGCATTTAGAACACCAGACTCAGCACGGACAACTTTAAGCGCATTGGAATACTGCAAAAAGTTTGCAGCAGTGAACCAATATTCAAAGTTATTGCCGTTAGGTTCACCAAAGATACTTCTCAATTCTTCTTCAGAACCAATATTAACAACGGTAGCTACCGGGCCCTTTTCAAAAGGTCCAGCGACCGCGCCAATATTTGTTTGTACGGCGGGTATGATATTAGTGAGATCGATTTCTTTAACATGTACGCCTGGAGAGACTAAAAAACCCATTTCTCGTACTCCTTACAATTGTAGAGTCTAAAAACTCTTTGTTATTCTTGTTATTATTTATAAAAATAGGTTTTCTAAAAACGTTTTTTTATATGTTGTATTTCTTATAAATATATGCATGTCATTACATTATGAGAAATATAAAGACACTATAAAAAAAGTTGCAAGACGTAACTATAGGCAACGCATAGTGTGGCTTAACGAATACCTTGCTGACAAGTCCTGTGTTCATTGTGGAGAAAGTGAAACTGTTTGTTTGAAGTTCTACCCACACAACAATGAAATTAGAAAACTTACTCAACGTAAAGGTATGAACGAAGAAAGCCGTAAGGAATCAACCCAACTGATAAAGAATTCAAAAATCGTCTGTGCAAATTGTTTTATTAAATTAGATTCTGACCTAATTGAATTTATTTAGTGGTTTACCAATTTGAGCTATAGTCTCTTACTACTGGTGTCCAGCGGGTTCCGTATTCATCTATAGTATCTTCAAAGGGATCATCTATACCGTTGACAATGAAACCAAATGGAGCCATGTCCTGTTCTAACATGTCCTGTTGTTCTCTTATCATAGTTCTTCGAATATCATTATCAGTGAGTTCTTTAAAATAAGTCTGGTCTGTTGCCCAGGCAAACATAAACATACACGCAACTAAATCATCATTACATCCATCGTCCGCTTGATAGGATGAACCTCTGACTATAAAAGTGGACAGTTCATTGACAGAATCGTAATCTTCTATTATTAGTTTATTGTCCTCTATCAATTGTTTAAGATTAGAGCAACCAATCTTCTTAACAGCCTTTGTTGTTCTTACACCCAATTGCGCTCTGCCGCCTGAGAAACCCGCTCCAAGGACTTGTCCGGCCCGTCCTCGCATCGAAGCCATGACTAGGTTGTCATACTCAAGATCAAACTGTAAAGCGTTAGCGACCTGCTCACCTATGTCATTCACCTCTACCATCACATATGCTTGATTGTACGCCTTTGCAACTTCATGTATCTTTGTGGGAAACAGAAGCGGTTTGATCTCATTATCTCTAAACTTCGCAACCACCTTATATGGTATTTCAGTTACATCAAAGACTACAAAGGCAGAATAGTCATTTGAGGTTCCACGAGAAACATCAGCTGTTATCATGTACACATTATTATTTTCTGGTCGAACATAAATATCCAACCCTGCATTTGATTGAATTGGATTTCTATATACCAAAGTTTTCAATCTGTGTGCACTTATCAACGTATCAATTGAGCCTAGGAATTCACATTCAAACTCAGCGTTAAACTGTGACTCTGAAGTATTTCGTATTGTTTCTTTCTTCCACTCTTCATCACGGCCAGGAACTTCACTCCAATGAACTTCTGTTGCAATATAATCATTTCGTCTTTCCTGTGCATCTACCCATATCTTATAAAACATGTTCATACCATGTGGTGTAGAAACAATGATAACCTTTGTATTTTGACCAGAGGTAATGGTAGGATAGACAGATGCAAAGAATTGCTCTGCAACGTTAGAAGGAACAAACGCAAACTCATCAAGGAAAATAATGTTATAAGAACCACCACGAATAGCACTTGAAGAAGTGGCAGCAGCAATAATCTTACTACCGTTCTCTAATTCAATATTACCCTTGTTCCAGGCAATAATACCCTGTTGCATCCATTTAGGAAGATTTTCATATGCAAGTTGTAGTCTACTAAGAATATCTCTTGCCGTGACTGACTTATTTGCAAGAACAGCAATGTTTACATTTGCATTGAATAATGCATAATGCAAAAGATATGAGATGATAATAGTTGACTTGCCTGACTGTCTAGGTAGTTTAAAAATAGAAAACCTATTATCGTGCATGGTTGAAACCATGTCCTCTTGAAAGCCATACATTTCAAACGGGACTAGTCCGTGGTCAAGAGAAACGATTTGAACATAGTTTTTAATAAAGTAAAGTGGGTCTTCTGCACACTTACCATATTCGATAATGTTCTCTTTTGTGAACTCTACCGGAGTATTTGTTTTCTTGAGATTAGGATTACCCAGATATTGGTTTTGATCAGCCATACTCATATTTAGATTCAAATTCATACAGTGTTATGAATCTATCATCATCACCTTTTTGATGTTGCAACTTTTTTTCTATATACTCTTCTGGTAAATCTAGAATATCAACAATAACTTCAATGCCTCGTGTAAATCTTGCCTTTTTACCATGATCATTAGACCAATCTATAGACGATAGAGTTGAGTAATCATGTTCTCTATCTAAAAATTCCCAACCAGACATTTTAGGTCTAAATGGAAACCCAGCAAACATGTGTGTGTATATAAGATTCTTGGCTTCCATCTTTTTGAGATATTGTATCTCAGGAGTATTTCTGTGCATGTGTTCATAATACTGAAACATGAAGTTGTAATACAAATCAAACAGGATTTGATTTTCTACCCGAATACCATGACTAAGTGTAAGGCCAGGTTTTTTGAAAACTCCCTTACACACATTACCCTCTCTTTGGAATATGAAATGACCATCAGCAGTAACTGGAAACCCGTCACCTTTGTATCTTCGTATTCCCTCTAACAAGAATACAGTGCCAGAACCAACACCAGTCTCAAAATATTCTGATTCTAATAGAAAGTTTCTAAGACTGTTTTTATCAAATTCAAGATCGATGATTTGTAAATTAATATGGTTTCTTTTACAAAACTCATTGACAAAAAAGTATTCTAGTTTATCATAATGGCCATTATAACTAGAACGAATATAGATATAGTCTGCATCTATATTAAGAGACTTAAATCCAAACGCAATTGCTTGAGAATCAATTCCACCAGAAACAAAAACAGCTGGTTTCACATCTTGTGCGATAACTAGTGATTGTTCCTTTAATGCAGTTTTGAATGTAGTAGGATGAAAATTTTTATTAGGATACTCATTGACAGTTAAGTTATTATAGTCATAAGTAATCCAATCATTATGAAACATGTATCAGTACATTCCGTCAATTATTGAACTTGCTGTTTTCTCGTTAAGTATTTTTCCACCCACTTTATGATATAGAGGTTCTACAGGTTTACTTTTGTGATAGTCAATGAATTCCATTAGTTCTGGGTTATTTCCTGACTTATTAAAGGTTGGAAACTTAAAAAAGATTTCCATCATGTCTGGATAATCAGTTATATACTGTATCCATTTAGGTAGAGAAGTATTGAAACACCCAGGACTAAATGGATTACCGTAATGTAAAGACATATCAAATGGTGAAAGATTTATTTCTCTTTTATAAACGAATGTTGGTGTTATTGTGGAGTTTATAATATTTGAATCCCAAGAGAAAATATCTATGCTATTTGAACCTGGAATAAGAGAACAAAACCTTTCTATAGCGATAATGAGGCAATACCTATCAGGATTATCAGAATGAGTATTCTCACCAAAAATTCCTGACGACATTATCACATTTCCATCAATACTCTGCCGCCATATTTCTTGAACCAATCCAATTGGTGATGTGAAATTGTGTTTATCACCGAAGGCAGCTGCCTTTTCAAATACTTCTGAATTTAGTTCCATGTCAACAATTTTAGGTTCTATTCCGAGAGAACGAGCATACTGTATTGCTCTATCAGAATCCTTAGCCATAGTGACTCCATTATTCTGAAATCTACCGTGATATACCTTAATCTTGTCGATATTGAAGCCGCTATATTTCAAATCTGATAAACAACGTAATACATATCCAGAATCCATTCCTCCTGAATATGCTAGTATAGGATTGTCTACAGAGTCAGCGATTTCTACTAGACATCTTTTGGTGTGATATTTGAGATTACTACCAACGGACAAACTATCAATTGTACACGCTATCCCATCCTTATTGATAAGGGTAAGGGGACTGTTTAACATCATTTTTCTTTCAACATTTTCTGCAATTCAGCAGTGCTTCCCACAAACAGTGCATTGGTGACATTCTTTGGTGCATTACTTGGAACTTCTTTGAGACGTTTCATTTTCTCTTGAAGGTCACCAAGTTTTTCTGTCACCTCTGCAACTTGCTTAATTAAATTACCGGCGACTTCATACGCTCGTGGAGCATCACTTTCCCTAGCCAATTCAAGAATACCTTCAATCGCATCAGAACCACGTTCAACCAAGTTGTAAAAGTTTTGTCTTTGGTACGCATAATCATTTTCTATATCTGCATCATTATTAGATACTTGTATTGGATTTACTTTTTTTTCAACAATAGGGTTGATCTCAATATTTTCAACCACTCCTAAAGCTTTATCAATTTCACTGTTCATTCTGTTAACTTATCATCGCCTGTGGTATTATCTCTGACTTTTGAATCTTGGAAGAAAGATGTAGATTCATTAAATCCAAAATCATCATCAGCATCAGCAGTAGTTGGATCTGGAGTAACAGTGTATCTCTGTTCTCTTGCTGGAGCTTCTGACTTAACATTAGCATACTGATCCACGATAGCAGTCTTAATGACACCGGAATCAGTAATTGGACCATAAAGATAAAACTTAGTCGTAAAAGACAATGTATAGATTATGGCTCGTCTTGTTTCAAAATCACCTTCATAATCATCCTCATATGATATGCTATTCAGAATGATTGGTACATCTCTCTTGATACCCATATCGGCCATATCATTAATTGTGAGAGTATAATCAGGTTGAAAGTAAGGAAGAATCTGTTCTACGATTTGTAATGCATCATCAGAATTCTTTGCCATTATGTACAACTCAAAATCCAAGTTGTATGGAACTGGCATATATTGTATATCAAGTTTGCTATTGTTTCCTGTTTTAGTTTTCTTAAACTTTTGTACCCGATTCAATTTTCTACTAGGGTCGTAAGTTAAATTTTGAATCTCAAACCCAATACGTGGAAGTGTAATCGCTACCTGTTTTGTAAGATCAGGATCTTCTCTTAATCTAACAAGAAACTTTTGTCTCGGACCATAGGCCAAAGGCACTTTCATGGATTGCACAATGGTTCCGTCATTGTCTTTACGAACCAACTGAATACCATTGAACAAGGTTCCGAATGCAACAACAACCTTTCTTATTGTCTCATGATAAAATTGTGAGCCTAACATTAACCTTTACTCCCTGCATCACCAAATGGATTACTTTCAGTGAAATCTAACACGTCATCATCTAAACTTTCAAACAACTCATTCTGTGCCGTATTATCAAGACTACCAGTGTTTGCTCCGCCCGTGCCTATTATATATTCTTCTTGTAACAGATAATCATTAGTGCCTGTCTCAAGAAGTATGCTTTCACCAACAGAACTACTATCGTTTTCACCTATGATGTTGTCACTATCTGTTTCATCTAACAACAATCCTCTAGTTGTTGCAGTGTCATGAATTCTAATAGGTTCATTCACAGCACTCGATTGTTCCAGAGTGATTTGATAAACAAGTGCATCTGTTGAAAGTGCATCTTCAATTGCATCAATCGCGTCAATACCTGTATCCAACATCTCAGAACTATAATCAAAGGTGCGACACCGTAATCTATAAGCTGGATTGTTATCTAATTGATGAAAAGGTTCATCGTGGTCAACAAAATTCACGGAAAACAGTTTCTTCAAAATTGGATGAAAAATCAAATCCCCTTCAAGTGGTCTATCTGAATCTGTTGCATCAGTCTCATTAAGAATATAGAAGGTTTCTCCTTCAAATACAATTGCATCAGAGGACATATCAATAGTTCCAGACTCTAGAAGTATGGCACCACCTGTGGTGTCTGTACCACTCTCAATTGTAATCTGTTTTGTTAACTGTTGAAATCTGTGTTTTGCTACTACAAAGGTTACATCACTTAGGTTTTGTAAACCAAACTTATTCATCAATTCCCTTTCACCTTCATAACCACCTTCTGCATTCTCAACATACATTTCAATCTTAGCAGAAGAACTAAACTTTGAAAGTGTATCTTCTCCCAAAAGAGTATCTTCTGCCACAATAGTCCTGTCTAGATAATGAACATCATGGCCGAATATCTGAATGGCTTCTGCAAGCAAATCTCTATAGAGATTCTGCTCTGTTGTGATTGCATGAGAATTACTGGTATGAAATATGGAATTAACAGGCATGGTTTATCCTATCATGTAGTTGACGGGCAACTCAAATGCAAGTTGAATTTGTTCTTCTAATCTTTGTAATTCCTCTTGTGCTTGTGAGTAAAGAGTATCACCATTCATCGTGACACCTCCCAACATTGTGACACCATTAAACTTTGATAAGTTTGCACCCCATTGTCTTTTAATGAGAGCAGTTGCATATCTCTTCAGATACATGTCATTAAACACATCTGTAAATGATGTTGGGTCAAGCTTCCTATAACACTCAATGATGATATATTCATCAACCTCAATATCATTGTTCCAATCCATATCAAGATAAAGTCTTTGTTGATGCTGGCTGAAACGAATAGGAATCTCACCAACTAACACATGTTCTAGAAAGTCTAGATGTTGCAACGTCATTTGATATTCCATAATAGAGGTGGATGAAAAGTCATACAAATCATTTAACCTCAACTGATATCTAAGGTCAAACATATTGGATGTTGTGCTATCAGTGATAGGGAATATATTGACGACAGAAAGAACAGCTGGCGGCACAGGAATGTAGCCATTACCTTCTTTCCAAGTTGCAGTGACAGAACTATCCACCACATCAGTTGCAGTTGTAGATGTGTCAGATGTTGCTCTGGTTATATCTGCTGAAGTGATTTGATGTTTGAGATACATTCTCTCAACACCATCATAGTGATATTCAGCGAAATATTGTAGTGCCTCGTCCAATCTGTCATCAATCTGATCATCAGACACGTTAATGTCGATCACACCGAAACCTAGTGACCTAAGACAGTATGATTTAAGTGTGGCCTTTGTTGATGGAACTGCCATATGTTCAACTCCGTTTATTACTTATTTATAAGTATTTAGTTGCGATACAATTTGGACCAAATTCTAAATCATCCATCCAAGCCGACCATTGTTCTAAACCTACACTTTCATATGCAACCAATGAAGTTTTTCTAGGCACTGTCCATAACCAAGTTCCACCATTTTCCTTTGCATACTTTATAGTTTCAAGTAATATTGAAGAAGCATAACCTCTTCTACGATATTCTGGATCTGTCCACAAACCTCTAGATCTAAAATATACTGAATCTTTCCAATCGTTACTCATAAAACAACTATTAACTGCTACAAGTTTATCATTCTCGTGTATTCCAAAGAAAGCAGGAGACACATCCATGTCATATGAAAAACCAAAGTGTCTACTTGGATGTCTCCATGTCCATTTATTGTATGGCTTAACACCTCCAGCTTTGTTTGGCCACAACTGAGTTTCCCATATATGTTTAATTTCCTCCCATGATATTCTTTTTACCTCAGACATGATTCTTATAATCTTTCCATTCGTGTGGTTTGTTATTTCTGTGTGTGAAATGAACAAATTTTATATCAGGATGAAACTCTCCACCTAGATAAATGTAATCGTTACCCGTTAACTTTCTATATTTACTTGTTATTTGAATTTGCCATTTAGTCATACTCTTACCATAATTGATATCTTCATTTACAACCCATCGTGTAAACCAACTCTCTGGCAAGGTAATAAGTTCTAATCTTTCTTTAACAGAATCCTCAACAAAATATTGTTCTCCATTCACAGGCCCAGATGTGGTTCCGTTATCTATGTAATGTCTTTGCCATCCATGTATGTCTGACATAAACTTGTCAAAAATGTATCGACAATCTTTTGGATAATATTTGAAAAATCCACCATTTATGACATAGTTATTTTTTCTTGTGTCTCTCCACCATCCAGGCATTGCAACAAACTGGCCAGGTTTTACAGGATATTCAAATATTTTCTCGTAGTCATTTACAAGTAGAACATCAATATCCATAACACAAACAGGCTCATCAATGTCTGTTTGCATTGCCCACATCTTATTCCATTGCAATGTCACTTTAGGATCGTATGGCTCTCTTATCCAAATAATCTCATACTTGGACAGTTTATCTTCCAAATATTCTTCATACTCAATGCCATATTTGGTGCCTATTCTAACTGCAAATATCTTCATTATATATGACATCCCACTATGTGTAGTTTTATCAGTATAAAAATTTTGTCGTTTTAGATACACTTTCTTCTGAAAGTATAACATTAGCTACTACAAAATAAAAAGGGTTTTCATCTGTATTAAATAGTGTGTGTATTTTTGCTGTGTCAATAAAATACATTCTGCCGTTTTCAAAATTCATTTTATAATCTTCTAATAGAAAAAATCTATTACTACTATAATTTAAAGGCAAAAATAACCTAAACGATTTTATAGAAGTTTTTTTATTATCCCTATGAGGAGGAAAATAGCCGCCGTTATTTAACCTAATAACATGTGTACGTCCTAAATATTTTTCAAACGGATCTAACCATTTAGAAAAAAGAGGATAGACAGGAGTCTTGGTATTAAAGTCAGCCTCACTATAGTTAATTCCAGTTTCAAAATAATATTCATACAACGAATCAAGGTCAGGCTTTCCTGACAGGCCGCCATCTAGACTTGTAATACTTAGACCTTCTCGATTTATATTTTTTCGAGGATTATACTTAACCCAGTCAAAGTTATTGTTTAACTCTTCTATTATATTATTTGTATTGTCAGTCACATCAATTGATAAAGGATAATAGTCGCCAAAACGTGTTAACGTAGAGTACAAATTGTTTACATTGTCCATCATTTTCCTGTTATATAAAATTTATCCATAAGGATTTATTTCTTACTAAAATATTGTAAGTGTTGTTTAGTTGGTCTAGTTCCCCTGAACAAATAATATTCTGAAAAGTTAAGTGTTTCTTGTAATCTGTTGAAAGAACGCACCAATGTGTCTAAGGTATACA
>Ga0206123_10002154_pt1 | contig 17544 bp, 20 predicted proteins | sample Helgoland_Spring_2_FD_160086 | JGI IMG/M metagenome (GOLD analysis project Ga0206123, IMG submission 160086) | Pelagic subsurface seawater microbial communities from Kabeltonne, Helgoland, North Sea - Helgoland_Spring_Bloom_20160316_1 | ecosystem: Environmental > Aquatic > Marine > Epipelagic ...
ATACTACCCGCTTCTTTTCTTTCTGCTTGTTCTAAGATAGTATTGATAGATTCCTCCTTTGCATTATCAATAAAACCACAAGTATTTATCACAACAATATTAGCATCATCTTTTTCTGACTCATGCTCAACATCCATTTTGTTGGCTGCTAATTGACCCATCAAAACCTCAGAATCATACACATTTTTAGAACAGCCTAAAGTGATAACATTAATCTTATTTTTCTTTGTTGATTTTGTTCTCATTAATTAAATAGTGAGTCTACAAACTCATTTTTATTAAACACTTGTAAATCTTCTACTCCTTCTCCTACACCTATATATCGCACAGGAATTTGAAACTGATCAGAAATACCAATCACCACCCCTCCTTTTGCTGTACCATCTAGTTTGGTAAGCGCCAAAGAATTTACTTCAGTAGCTTTTGTAAACTGTGTAGCTTGCTCTATAGCATTTTGCCCTGTTGAGGCGTCTAACACCAACATTACATCATGTGGAGCTTCAAGAATTACTTTTGCCATTACATTTTTTATCTTAGTCAATTCGTTCATCAAATTAATTTTATTGTGCAATCTTCCTGCTGTATCAATAATCACAACATCAGCACCACTTGCTTTTGCTGACTGTAAAGTATCAAAACAAACAGATGCAGGATCAGAACCCATATCTTGTTTTACAATTTCTACACCAACCCTATCAGCCCAAATCACTAATTGGTCAACAGCAGCAGCACGGAAAGTATCAGCAGCACCTAGCACTACTTTTTTACCTTGTTGTTTAAACTGGTGCGCTAACTTCCCTATTGTTGTCGTTTTCCCTACGCCATTAACACCAACCACCATAATCACATAAGGCCCATCAACTTTAGGGATTTCGTCATAACCTTCCTTCATTAATAAGGAAATTTCTGCTTTTAGAAAATCATTTAGTTCAGCAGTATTGATATACTTATTTTTCGCTACTCTCTCCTCTAATTTACCAATAATTTTTAATGTGGTTTCCACCCCAATATCTGAAGTAATTAACGCTTCTTCAATATCATCAAGTGCCAGCTCATCAATAGTTGATTTGCCCGCAACTGCTCGTGATATTTTACCAAAAACATTCTCCTTTGTTTTCTCTAAACCCTTGTCAAGTTTTTCTTTTTTATCTTTTGAAAAAAAATTAAATATCCCCATTATTAATGCCTTTTTTAAACAGAAAAAGCTCCTTTCAAAAATAGAAAGAAGCTTTTAATTTGTGTATAATTTAATACTATTTTTTTGCAAAGAATTCTTTTACCTTATCCTTTGGTACAATTTCACTTTTAAAAGAGTAAGATCCGCCCTCTGTTTTAACCATTTTCACCGCTTTAGTAAACGCCTTAGCTCCTTTCTTCTGTAATGATGCTACTGTCTTTTTTGCCATTTTCTTTTATTTTATTTCTTTATGAACAGTCATTTTCTTCATGATAGGGTTAAATTTTTTCAATTCCATCCTATCTGGAGTGTTCTTCTTATTCTTAGTAGTAATATAACGAGATGTTCCTGCTAATCCGCTTGCTTTATGCTCAGTACATTCTAAAATAACCTGAATTCTATTTCCTTTCTTTGCCATCTTCTTATAATTTATTGGGCTGCAAATTTAATTAAATAATCTAATACCAAACCAAAATTTACATCTTTTTAACATCTATAAAAAACAAGTCATCTCTTACTTTAAAATCATGCTTATCAAAGCCTCCTAAATCTTGCTCTTTCCACTCCGAATTTGGGTAAACCCAAAAATCCTTACTTCCTGTATTTATCAAAATAGGCATGTCAAATTCAGGAATTGCTTCCCACCTGTACAACAAAGTAATATTCTTCCCTTCTTTTTGAAACTTATATTGAAATTCTGGGATTTTCTTACTTTTCAAATACTGACTAAAAAAAACTGTAAAATCTTTTCCTGATTTTTCATTGATATAATCCATGATTACTTGTCCATCTACAGTTTGATACTTGAAATCATTTGCAATGCCTTTTATAATGTCAAACCATAATACATCATCTTCAATGAGATTTCTTAGAGTATGCAGCATTAATGAACCTTTAAAATACATATCTCCACTACTTCCTGTTTGGTTCACATGATATGGACCTATAACTGCCTTGTCATTCCTAACACTCCTTTTTTGGTTATTTACATAACTCAACATAGCATCATAGCCATGCATGCACTCAACATACAATACTTCAGAATAAGTACAAAACCCTTCATGCACCCACATATCAGCAATATCATTTGATGTAATAGAGTTTCCCCACCATTCATGTCCACTTTCATGAATAATAATAAAATCAAAATCTAGGCCATCAATATGAGAGGTGTTACCATGATAACCTGGTAAGTAATCATTCCCATAAGCAATAGCCGACTGATGTTCCATTCCTAAATAAGGTGTTTCAACTAAAGCATAACCATCATTCCAAAAAGGATATTCTCCAAAGTAATTTTCAAAACATTTCATCATGGGCTTTACCTGTTTAAAATGCTCTTTTGCCTTTTCTAAGTTATCATGCAATACATAATAATCCATTCTTAATGTATCTTTTAAAGAAATATAAGAATCTGAGAAATGCGTGTAATCACCAATATTTAGCGTTACATTATAGTTATTTATAGGATATGAAACAAACCATTCACTTACATTTACCCATGATTCCAAATATTGATTCCAAACAGATGTGTCACTTCTTAAATCTCCATTTACAATAATCTTTAAAGGATAACGAGCTGTACAAGTAATACGCATACTATCTGGCTCATCCGATTGATGATCTTTATTAGGCCACCAAACACTAGCCCCTAAACCTTGACAAGAAACTCCAATCCAAGGGTTTCCATTACTATCTTTTTTCCAGGAAAAACCACCATCCCATGGAGCATTAACTGCCACTCTTGGATATCCTCCATACCAGACTTTAATACTTAACTGCTCACCTTTCTTAACTTTACGATTGAAATAAACATAAACAGCATCAAATTCTCTGCTAAATTCTAATTGAGACTTTTCAAATTCGATAATTTGCACCTCCATATTAGAAGCTAAATCTATTTGAAACCAGCTAAAATCTGTTAATGCAGTAAAATGAATAATATTATATGACCTCTCAATAGACTTTTCCTGTTCATCAATCAGTACTTTTAAATCATAGAAAGTAACATCATAGCAAGTTCTAATAGGAGTAAGATTTCCTCTTAAACTATCTTTTCGGCTAAATTCTTGCGCTTGTCCAACAAATGCAAGAGTTAAAAGAAATATTAAAATTTTATTTTTCTTCATAAAAAAAGCCCTTTTGAAAGGGCTATTTTAAAATTGATTATTTTTTATTTTGTGAATGCAATTTCACAAGATGAAGTTTGTGTTCCTGCTAAAGGAATTTCAAAAGCTAAGTTTAATGTCAAATCACCATTAGAAGCAGACTCAATCATTCCAGAACCTGTAATATCAACATCAACTACACCAAAGTCTCCTGTATCAAGAGAAATTTTTTGATTATCCTGAATAGTAACTGCTCCGTCATAAGAAACATCAGCCAACACATTCTCTCCATTTATATCCATAGAAACAACACCTACTCCTTCTCCTGTTATCTCGATAGATTCAGGAAACATATCATTCAGTGGTACTGGGAAATCTCCTACTAAAGGAATGCTAATAATAAGATCATCACATACAGAAGAAATATTCCATATTCCTTGAGCAATATCATAAGCTAAAATACAGCTACCATCATCAAAGTTCGCATTGGATAAATAATTCATAGCGGTAAGGTCAGTACAACCATTTATTACGGTTGGCTCGACAACAACTTCATCTTCTTTTTTGCAAGAAGATAATAAAATAGACAAGCTCACAAATAATACTGCTGATATTTTATATATATTTTTCATTGTTGAAATTTTGATTATTAAATAAAAAAAGTTGCAATCAAAGATAGCAACTTTTTATAAATAAATATAATTAATTGATTATACTAGTATATTACCGTTTGCTTTAGCTTCAGCTAAAACAGCTGCAATACCTTTTTTATCAATTGTTCTAATTGCATTAGTAGAAACTTTTAATATTACAGTTTCTCCTGTTTCAGGAACAAAAAACTTTTTAGTTTGTAAGTTAGGATAAAACCTTCTTTTAGTTTTATTCTTAGCATGAGAAACATTGTTCCCTACCATTACTTTCTTTCCTGTTATTTGACAAATTCTTGACATATCTTCTTATTTTTGGGCTGCAAATATACAATCTAATATAAATAAATTGAAGTTTATTCTTCTTTTTTTATTTTCTCAATTAACATCCTTAAACTTTCATCAGTCGCCTGATTAACAACACTTTCCCTACTTCCTGAAAAGTAAGATTTGCTTGAAGTAACCTTTGATTCTGTTGCAATTGCTATAAAAACAGTGCCAACAGGATTTCTTTCTGTTCCTCCTAAAGGCCCAGCATAACCACTTGTTGCTACTGAAAAATCAGAATTAAATTCACTTTGAATATTCAAAGCCATTTGCTCAACAACTTCAGAGCTTACCTCAGTTTTTTCATCAATCAATCTTTGAGAAACACCCAAAACATTAACCTTTATCTCATTTTGATAAGAAATAATACCACCCTTAAAATAAGCAGAAGAACCTGAAATAGAAGTGATTTTTGAAGCAACTAACCCGCAAGTGCAACTCTCAGCAACTGAAATGCTAATATTTTTAGCAATACATAAATCATGCAATTGCTTAATAATATCCATCTCTAAAAAGCAGTAGTTGGTCCTGTAATATGCTTTGCTTCTTTTGGCCTGATACTCATTACAGGGATATCAGAATTATTAATAATATAACGAGCAGTAACACTAATATTATTAGACAATGTAAGCTCTTCCTTCTTAGTCATTATCATTATCATATCAGCATCAAATTTCTTTTCATAATCAAAAACAAAATCCCCAAGATTCCGCTTTTTCTCTCCTTCAACAATTTCAGAAGTACACTTTACCCCCGCATCTAAAATAAACTGTTCAACTTGCTTAATGTTCTTAATAAGCTTAGCTCTCACCTCATTATTATCTCTTAAAACAACTGAAACTATTCTAATTGTAGCATCCCAATATCTTGCATATTCTAGAGCATAAGTTACTTTTTCTTTAGTCTGTTTTTCTAAATCTAAAGGTAAAATAATATTCTCACAACCATCTCTATGAGATTTTCCTTTAATAGTAATAACCGGGCATTTTGAAAGTCTTACTACTTTCTCTGCATTAGAACCAATTAATTTACTTTTACTATTAACACCATTAGTTCCCATTACAATTAAATCAGCTGAAATCATATCAGCAACCTTATTTACTTGTTCATAAACCCTTCCCTTTGCAACCATAGTATCAGCATCAACACCATATTTCGCACTATATACTGATGCAATATCTTCTAATTTTGACTTAACCTTAACTTTTAATTCATCAGATTTATCATCTAAAAACAAAGATTGTATCATACTCTGCCCTTCAATTACTGATAACAAAACAACATCAGAATTTTTAATTTTTGCTAGATTAAATGCTTGACCTAAAGCAACTATTGATTGTTCAGAAAATCCGATAGGAACTAATATTTTACTTGCTGACATATTGATTAAATTTATTATGTTTGACAATGCAAAATTACACATTTATATGAACATGATAAATGATACTGAATTAATCCTTACTGATGATAAAAAAATTTATCATTTAAACTTATCAAAGGATCAAATTGCTGATGATATAATTTTAGTTGGAGACCCTGATAGAGTTGCACTTATATCTAATAAATTTGATGCAATAGAACACAAAGTGAGCAATAGAGAATTTGTTACTCATACTGGCCAATTAAACGGAAAGCGTATTTCTGTAATCTCCACAGGAATCGGAACAGATAATATTGATATAGTAATTAACGAACTTGATGCTCTTGTAAATATTGATTTTAAAACTAGAACTATTAATTCTGATAAAAAATCATTAAATCTAATCAGATTAGGTACTTCTGGTGCTTTACAAAAAGATATAGCTGTAGATTCATTTCTTGTATCTTCTTGCGGGTTAGGATTTGATAATTTAGCACACTTTTATGCTGATGATAAAATGCTTAATCAAGAAATGAGTGTGCAATATCTGAAACATGCAAACTGGCCAAAAAACTTATCAGAACCCTATTTTGTAAAAGCATCTGAAGAATTGCGCAATCAATTTTCTGATTTAAGACAAGGAATTACAGCAACAGCACCAGGATTTTACGGACCACAAGGAAGAAAGCTAAGGCTCGCTCCATCAATTTCTGATTTGCACGAGAAAATTGGAAGTTTTAGCTTTGAAAACCATCAAATCACAAACTTTGAAATGGAAACTTCTGCACTTTATTTTTTAGGGCAATCACTAGGACACAACACACTAACTATTTGCGCAATAATTGGCAACAGACTCACACAAGATTACAGTAAGGATTATAAAAAAACAGTTGAAGAAATGGTTGATTTAGTTCTAAAAAGAATCTGCTAACAGTTGTCGCAACAACTTTTATCTTCATTAATAAAACTGCAAGAAAAAACTGCTAATATAGCACCCAAAATTGGAGCTACTATATACAACCATAAGTGAGTTAAATCAAAAGAAAAAATAGCGGGACCAATACTTCTTGCAGGATTCATTGATGCACCACAAATAGGACCTGCAAAAGTAGCTTCAAAAGCTACTACTCCACCAATTGCTAAGGCAGCAGTAATTCCTTTTTCTTTTGCGCCAGTTGAAACATTTAATATTACAAACATCAGTATGAAAGTTAAAATTAACTCCAAGAAAAATGATTGCATCCAATTACCATTTAAAGGAAGTGTTTGCCCCATTGTAAGGGCATCAGGAAATAAGCAATACAAAGTTGCTGATGCAGAAATTGCCCCTAATAATTGAAAAGAAATATATTGTAACAATTGATTAGCAGGAAACCTTTTAGCAACCCAAAAAGCAATAGTTACTGCTGGATTAATGTGAGCACCTGATATATCACCAATTGCATAAATCATAGCCATAACTACTAACCCAAAAGAAAGTCCAACACCTAAATGAGAAACAGTCCCTTCTGTAACACTATTAATTATTATTGCTCCAGCACCAACAAATACCAATATGTAAGTGCCTAAAAACTCAGCCCAATATTTTTTCATTTTATATTTTCTTTAAATTTATTCATTATAACCTCTGGAGCAAAACATGGTTTACCACTTTCTTTATTTACAAAAACTAAAACCACCTCTGCAGTATTTAGTAACTCTTTATTCTCATTATAAGTTTCATAATAGAAAGTAATTTTTGCAGATGGCAACTCTTTTATTGTTGTTTTAATAGTTAGTTCATCATCATAATAAGCAGGTTTTTTATACTTAACATTAAAGTTTACAACAGGTAAAGCATAACCCATCTCTTCAATTTCCTTATAAGAAACCCCTAATGAACGCAATAATTCTACCCTACCAACCTCAAAATACTGAGCATAAATCCCATAATAGACAAAACTCATTTGATCAGTTTCTGCATATCTTACTCTAATTTTTGTTTCTAAAGAATACATGTTGCAATAATACACAAAAGCTTTAAAATGTGTAATATTGTAGCTCAATGAAATTAAAAAACTACACTATATATATAGTAGCAATAATTATTATTGCTTGTTCTCCTAGCTACAATTTACAATCGTATAATGCTGAAGTAATTGAGGTGCAATCTCCAGTTGATAGCACAGTTTTAGCTATAATCACTCCTTACCAAAACGGCATTGAATCGCAAATGAATGAAGTGCTTTGCGTATCAGAAATGGAAATGAAAAAAGGAAGGCCAGAAAGTTTGCTCGGCAACTTTGTTACTGATTTATGTTTAAATTATGCTGATGCTCATGTCTGTGTTATGAACACTGGAGGTTTGCGATCAGCCCTTCAAAAAGGAAATATTACTAGAGGTGATATTTACACATTAATGCCTTTTGAAAATGAACTAGTTGTTTTAGAGCTGGATATTGAATCCTTTAAAGGACTTGTTGACTATATTACTAAAAGAGGTGGAGAACCTTTTTCAGGCATGAAACTAAAGGCTTCATCAATAGGATATGACATTGAAGAAGTATCTGGAATGGAGGATTTTTTCGATTTCAATAAAGGAGATAAAATAAGAGTACTTACTTCAGATTACCTTGCAAATGGTGGAGACAAAATGTGGTTTTTTAAGGATAAAGAGCAAAATAAAGTTGGTATAAAATTGAGAGATGCAATTATAGACCACTGCAGTAAATCTGACACTATAAGTTCAAAATTAGATAACAGACTAATCATTACAGAAAATGAGTAATAGAAGAAGTTTCATAAAACAAAGTGGATTAGGAATTCTTGGACTCTCATTAGTTCCTCAATTATCATTTGCAAAAAGAGGAGATGTAAAAATCACTATTTTACACACCAATGATATGCACAGTCACATTCAACCCTTTACAAGCGGAAGAAATAAAGGGTTAGGAGGAATGGCTCAAAGAGCTGGCTTAATAAACAGTATAAGAGAGAAAGAAGATCATGTTCTTTTATTAGATGCTGGAGATATTTTTCAAGGAACACCTTACTTTAATTTTTATGGCGGTGAGCTTGAGTTTAAATTAATGAGTGAAATGAAATATGATGCTGTTACCATAGGAAATCATGATTTTGATAACGGACTTGAAGGTTTTTCAAAACAATTACCTCATGCTAATTTCCCTTTCCTAATTGCAAATTATGATTTTTCAGACACCATACTAAAAGATAAATTTAAACCATACAAAGTATTTAATAAAGGAGGTATTAAAGTTGGAGTTTTTGGTATTGGAATAGAATTAGATGGATTAGTTCCTAAGAAGCTTTTTGGAAATACGGTATATCTTGATCCTATTAAAAAAGCAAATCATTACGCATCATTATTACGAAATAAAGAAAAGTGTGATTTAGTAATTTGCCTCTCTCATTTAGGATTTAAATACGAGAATGAAAAGGTGTCTGACATGGTTTTAGCTACTCAAAGTCATGATATTGATTTGATTATAGGAGGGCACACTCATACCTTCCTTAAAAAACCTGTTAGGACGCTTAATTTAGACAAAAAAGAGGTGATTATCAACCAAGTTGGTTGGGCAGGAATTAACATTGGCAAAGTGGATTTTCATTTTAGCCAAAAAGATGGTGAAAAAAAAGTTTTAGGGAGGTCAATATTTGTAAAAAATAGTTCAGAAAAAGCATGAAAAAGGAAATTTAATGAGTTTTTAATGATTAATCCTATCTAGCAGAATATACCTGTAAAAAAAACTTTAAATTCAAGCCTTGATTTTCTTTTATATTAACAATAACTTCTTCATATTTGCTAGCGCCAAAACGAAAAGAAAGACTATTAACCGATTAATCAAACGCTAAACCAGAACCATAAAATGCAAGAAAAAAGTTATCAGGAAATTTGGAATAACTGCCTAACAATAATTAGCGATAATGTAAGTGTACAGAACTTTAAAACTTGGTTTAAACCAATTAAAGCTATAGCATTAAACGAAAAAATACTTACCATTCAAGTTCCCAGTCAATTCTTTTACGAATGGTTAGAAAAAAACTACATTACTCTTATCAAGAAAACTCTTAAAAGAGAATTAGGTAAGGACGCAAAATTAGAATACAACATTTTACTTGATACTCCTGGAACTAAAAAACCTTACATAACTAAGATACCTAGTAGCGGACAAGCAACTGTAACAAACAACCCAGTAAGTATGCCTATGGATATGGGGAGTGGCTCTGCAATTAGAAACCCATTTATCATTCCTGGGTTACAAAAAATAAATATCAATCCTCAACTTAACGAATCATACACATTTGATGCTTATATTGAAGGAGAATGCAATAGATTAGCTCGTTCAGCAGGATTTGCAGTTTCGCAAAACCCTGGAGGAACATCATTCAACCCATTATTTATTTACGGAAGTGGAGGATTAGGAAAAACGCATTTAGCTAACGCAATTGGTATTGAAGTAAAAAACAATCATCCTGATAAAACTGTTTTATATGTTTCAGCTGATAAATTTCAAACTCAATTTGTAGATGCAATAATGGACAACAAGAAGAACGATTTTGTTCATTTCTACCAATCTATTGATGTTTTAATTATTGATGATGTGCAATTCCTTTGCGGAAAAGAGAAAACTCAAGATGTTTTCTTCCATATCTTTAATCATTTACACCAAAATAAAAAGCAAGTTATTTTAACTTCTGACAAAGCTCCTGTTGATATAGTAGGAATGGAACAAAGGTTACTATCTCGTTTCAAATGGGGTCTTTCTGCTGACTTACAGTCACCCGACCTTGAAACAAGACTTGCAATTTTAATGAAGAAAATAAAGAAAGATGGAATTGATATCCCTTATGAAGTAGTAGAATATATTGCATACTCTATCACTTCAAATGTAAGAGAATTAGAAGGCGCTTTAATTTCTCTTCTAGCTCAATCATCTTTAAACAAAAAAGAAATTACAATTGATTTAGCAAAAAATATGCTAGATAAATTTGTAAGGAATACAGTAAGAGAAGTATCTATTGACTTCATCCAAAAAGTAGTTTGCGATTATTTTGATATTCCTATTGAGATAATGAAATCAAAAACTAGAAAGAGAGAAATTGTTCAGTGCCGTCAATTAGCTATGTATTTTTCTAAGCAAATGACGAAAAGCTCATTAGCTATGATTGGAAAACATTGCGGAAACAAAGATCATGCCACTGTACTTCATGCTTGTAAAACAGTAAATAATCTTGCGGATACTGACAAAAGATTTAAAGGATACATTACTGATATTGAGAAGAAATTAACACTTTCTTAAAATCATGAAGATTTTAATGGTTTGCTTAGGAAACATCTGCCGATCACCACTAGCTGAAGGAATCTTAGCGCATAAAATACAACACTTAGATGTAACTGTTGAATCTGCAGGAACAGCAGGATACCATATTGGAAAAATGCCAGACGAAAGATCAATTGAAATAGCAAATAAGTACGAAATAGATATAAGCAACCAAAAAGCGAGACAATTTAGTAGAGCTGATTTTGATGAGTTTGATATTATCTATGCAATGGATACCAATAATTTCGCACATTTAACTTCTCTTGCAAAAAATCAAAATGAGAGGGATAAAATCCGAATGATTTTAAACGAAATAAAGCCAGAATCTTTTGATTCAGTTCCTGATCCTTACTATGGAGGTGATAACGGATTTCACTTAGTGTATAATATGCTAGATGAAGCATGTAATAAAATTATTACTCAAATTGAATAAAGGAAAACTTTACTTAATCCCAACAATACTTGGCAAAGAAACTCAAGAGGCAACTCTGCCTTCTACTATACTCAAATCTATAAAAGAAATAGATATTTTTATTGTTGAAAACCTAAGAACAGCTAGAAGGCACATCAAAAAAATTTACAGAGAAAAAGACATTGATGCCACTACATTTTATTCTTATGGAAAGCATGATACTTTAAGCCTGGAGGAAGATTTTTTACCACATATTTTATCAGGACAAAATGTAGGACTACTTTCTGAAGCTGGCCTACCTTGTATTGCTGATCCTGGATCAAAAATTGTAGAATATGCACACAGTTTTCAGATTGATGTAGTGCCATTTGTAGGTCCTTCATCAATTATATTAGCACTTATGGCTTCTGGGATGAATGGACAAAACTTTGCTTTTACAGGATATTTACCTATTGATAAATCTGACCGAACAAGAGCTTTAAGATATTTGGAATCGCTTACAAAAAAAACAGGGCAAACTCAAATTTTTATGGAAACTCCATATAGGAATCATCAATTATTTGATACAATTATTAAAGTTTGCAGCAACAATACAAAACTTTGTATTGCAAGTGATATTACTCTTCCATCTGAAAATATTAAAACAAAAACTATTGCGGAATGGAAGCAAGAGAAAATCAATATTAATAAAAAGCCAGCAATATTTCTGATTAATTAATGTAATGTCAGGAGTAAAACTAACAATTTAAAAGAGCCTCAATTGAGGCTCTTTTTTTATATATCTTTGCAAAATGAAAAGAGTAAAAAAATATTACGAAAGGATTCCTAAACCTTTAAGAAATAAATACATACTTACCATATTATTCTTTGTCTTCTGGATTGTTTTTTTAGATGATTACAATTTAATAAAACAAAATCAATTGCAAAATGAAGTGGAGGAATTAGAATATCAGAAAAACTACTACACAACACAGATCAAACAAGATAGCACAGAGCTTTACCACCTTAAAAACACTCCTGAACAACAAGAAAAATTTGCAAGAGAAAAGTTTTTAATGAAAAAGGATAATGAAGAAGTTTTTATTTTAAGAGACAAAACAAATGACTAAATTATTTTCAGCATTTGAAGCTGTAAGCAAAAAGCAGTGGAAAGAAAAAATAATCAAAGATTCAAAAGGAGCAGATTATTCTGAAAAATTAATTTCAGAAAATGAAGGTATTGCAATTCACCCAATCAATCATAAGGATGAAAACATAGAGACTTTTAATTGTACTTTTCCTGAAAATTGGGAAGCTTACCAACTTATTGATGCAACAAATGCTGTTAAAGGAAATAAAAGAGCATTAGAAGCCCTGAATAATGATGTAAGTGGAATCTGCTTTTCAAACCCAAACAATCTTGCTATTTTATTGAAAGATATTAAGATTAAGCATATCAGAATTGATTTCAAAAACTATTCAGATGACTTTCCAAAAACATGGAAAGAATTTGTAAAAGGGGAAGAAACGAATGGAGCATTTCATGGAAAAACTAATGTATCAATTCCAAACTACCTAGATACAATTTTTGCCACAGGAGAAACTACAAAGCAACAAATTTTAAATGCTTTAGAGCAAGGAATCAAAAGCGACAAAATTAATCAATTCCATTTTGAAATAGGAAGTAGTTACTTCTTAGAAATTGCTAAAATCAAAGCATTTAGGATAATTTGGGAGCAAACAACTAGATCAGTTCCTTTTATTTTTTGCAGTTCATCTTTAAAGAACAAGGAAGATGAATTTCCATACAACAACATTTTAAGGAGCACTACAGAGTGCATGTCAGCTATTTTTGGAGGTGCTGATGCAATTATGATTAACTCTTACAATCAAAGCTTTGAAAACCCAACAGACTTCTCAGAAAGAATTGCAAGAAACCAGCAGACAATTCTTAGGAAAGAGAGCTATTTAGACAAAGTAAAAGACCCATCAAAAGGAGCATATTATATTGACTATTTAGTTGCAGAATTATTAAAAGATTTTGAATTAGAAACAGTTTCAAAAACTGAAAAATCAGCTACAGAAAAATGGGTAAGCCCTGAACAGATTGAGATAAAAAATTCTTACACCAAAGAAGATATTTCAGAAACAGAGCATTTAAATTTTGTTGCAGGAATTGCTCCAAACTTAAGAGGTCCCTATTCAACTATGTATGTAATGCGACCTTGGACAATTAGACAATATGCTGGATTTTCTACTGCTGAAAAATCAAATGAGTTTTACAGGAAAAATTTAGCTGCCGGACAAAAAGGACTTTCAGTTGCCTTTGATTTAGCAACACACAGAGGGTATGATTCTGATCATGAGAGAGTAGTTGGAGATGTTGGTATGGCTGGGGTAGCAATTGATTCGGTTGAGGATATGAAGATTTTATTTGACCGAATACCATTGGATAAAATGTCCGTATCCATGACTATGAATGGAGCGGTATTACCGATACTAGCATTTTATATAGTTGCAGCAGAAGAACAAGGAGTAAGTTTAGGTCAACTATCTGGAACAATTCAGAATGATATTTTAAAGGAGTTTATGGTAAGGAATACTTACATCTACCCACCTAAAAAATCCATGAGAATAATTTCTGATATTTTTGAATACACTTCAAAAAACATGCCAAAATTCAACAGCATTTCAATTTCAGGTTATCATATGCAAGAGGCAGGTGCTACTGCTGATATTGAACTTGCTTATACTCTTGCTGACGGACTAGAATACATAAAAACAGGAATTGCAGCAGGAATGGATATTGATTCATTTGCACCTAGAATATCTTTCTTTTGGGGCATAGGAATGAATCATTTTATGGAGATTGCTAAAATGCGTGCTGCAAGAATGTTATGGGCAAAAATAGTTGCTGAATTTAAACCAAAAAACCCAAAATCATTAGCACTAAGAACTCATTGCCAAACAAGTGGGTGGAGCTTAATTGAACAAGATCCTTTCAATAATATTACAAGAACTTGTGTTGAAGCAATGGCTGCAGCAATGGGAGGAACTCAAAGTTTGCACACCAATGCACTAGATGAAGCGATAGCTTTACCAACTGATTTCTCTGCTAAAATTGCTAGAGACACTCAAATATACCTTCAAAAAGAAACAGGAATTACAGCTACTGTTGACCCATGGGGAGGGTCTTACTATGTAGAAAAACTTACAGAAGAAATTTCACAAAAAGCTTGGAAACACATACAAGAAATAGAAGAACTTGGAGGTATGGCTAAAGCTATAGAAACTGGAATTCCAAAAATGAGAATTGAACAATCAGCTGCAAGAAAACAAGCTAGAATTGATAGTGGAAAAGATACTATTGTTGGTGTAAATACTAATAAATTAGCAAAAGAGGATAGTAATTTAGAATTCCTAGAAGTAGATAATACTGCTGTTAGAAAATCACAAATTGATAGACTAAAGAACATTAAAGGCACAAGGAATACTAAAAAAGTTAAGACTGCCTTAAACGAACTTACGGCTGCTTGCAACAATACTAATGCTAATCTACTTGAGTTTGCAGTAGTTGCAGCAGAAAACAGAGCTACACTAGGAGAAATCTCAGATGCATTAGAAGTTAACTTTGGAAGATACACTGCAAAAAACCAAACAATATCAGGAGTATATAAAATGGAAATACAAAACAATGACACTTTTAAAAAGGCTTTAGCATTATCAGATAAATTTGCTGCACAAAAAGGAAGAAGACCTAGAATAATGGTTGCGAAAATGGGGCAAGATGGGCATGATAGAGGGGCAAAAGTAGTAGCTACTTCTTTTGCTGATATTGGCTTTGATGTAGATGTGGGACCTTTATTCCAAACACCAGAAGAGGTTGCAAAACAAGCAGTTGAAAATGATGTTCATATTTTAGGGATTTCATCATTAGCAGCAGGACACAAAACATTAGTACCACAAGTTATTGCTGCATTAAAAAAATACGGTCGTGAAGACATTTTAGTAATTGTTGGAGGAGTAATTCCTCAGCATGACCATAACTTTCTCTTTAAATCTGGGGTAAGCAATGTTTTTGGACCAGGAAGTATTATTGCAGAATCAGCAATTGATATTCTTAAAAAGTTAATACAGTAAAGTAATTAATTTAAAGGTGGATCTTCACATTTTTTTGTTAAAAAACGATAATTTACACCAACTGTAAACTGATTCTGAGAACCAATTTGTGTTCCATTAAGGTATTGATATAATGGGATCTCACTAGTAACAAAACAAGTCATTCCATTTTTAGAATAACTAATCTGTGGAATAAAAAACCACTTCTTACTTCCAGTAGATTTTGGACTAATATTATAAAAAGCTTCTAAATCAATATTATCTGCAGATTTTATTTGATCAATCTTCTCAGCCTTTAGTTGAGCAGTGACTCCCCACCTATAAAATAATGTTTTGGATGCAAAAAAGCTAACACTAGTGTAATCCCCATATTTTATTCCTAATGCATTATATCCTTTCTTAACATATAATGAACTTATAAAAAGACGTAATTTACTTTTCTGGTACTCTCTGAAAAAGAAGGAAGTAAACATAAAGTCATTAGATCCATTTGTCACTTGTAACATAGGAGGATTCATCTGATAATTATCTATACCATAAGCTGAAAAAGTTAATGTAGAATCATTATGAGAACCTAAAGGTATCTTTAAGCCTAATCCTATTACTACAGCAGTACGTTTAAAATTAGCAATCTTATTATAAATACTATACCTAGGAAAGATAATTAAGTCTCCTATGCCATTAGCAGAAATAGTATCGGAATTATCTTTTCCAATTTTTGATTTATCTAAGAAATAACCGCTTGCAAGAGATAAAGTGAATTTTTTACTTACACCATAATCTGTTCTGAAAAACAAATAATCACTACTTAGATTATTAAATGGTGGTGTAGCTTCTTTATGCTCATTAAAAAATTTATTAGATTGATTAAATTGGTAATTTATAGAAATCTCCATTTGATTTTCTTGCAACACTCCAGTTGCAGCACCTCCTGCAATAGGACTTCCAGCTCCACCTGAACAACATCCTTGTGAGAACACTAAAGTATTAAATATAAGTGTAAATAAACTTATTATTAATAAACGCATAAACTTTAATTATTGAGCAACTACAAACCTTGATATCTCTGAATGAGAAAGTGTAGAGTATCTTAAAAAATAAGTACCTTTAGTTAACTTACTTATATCAAATGTAATATTTTCTTGGCCAATTGTTTTTGGAGTTTGATTATGAAATGAATGAACTGTTTCTCCTAAAACATTTATTATATCAAAATTAATATTTTCAATATTATCTGCTCTGTAAGAAATATTTAGCTTTCCGTTTTGAGTTGGGTTTGGAAAAGAAATTAAGTCAAACTTGCTGCTTTGATGATCATTTATAGCTAAAGGAGCTGATAAAGCATCACTAATAGCTGTTTGCACACCTGCAAAAGTAATCTTATTATCATTTTCATTATAATAAATATTATGATCACTACCTCCTAAAACAACTACCTTAGGCATTCCATTACTACCATAGTCAGACATACTTATAGCAATATCAGAAAAAGCAGTATTTAAAGGCATACTATTAGAATTTCCCCAATTAACTAAAGTAGGACAAGCTGTGTTAGCATAATCATCAACTAAATAAAAATCTACTTGACCTGGATGACTAGATGCAAATGATTGAATTGCAGCATAAGCTGGAAGTGTATATGTAGCACAGGGACCACAAGGCATAACCCAGGAAATAACTATTACATTACCTGCATCAAGGGAGTCAAATAAGTTATGTGTAATCCCATTACAATCATCTGTAGTAAAATCAGTTGCTTGTGCAAAGACAATACTTATATTTATCAGTGAAAGGGCAATAAAAAGTGTTAATTTTTTCATGTTTAATTATTTAATTATTTGTTATTCTTCTTCTTTAAATTCAAGGTGCTGACAACATGAAGGCAAATTATCATGTGCTTTCTTATTTGCCTTTACATCATCTGCATTATAACCAAGTAAGGAAATTACTTTTCTTAACTTATCAGCATCTGTTTTCTTTGTTTTGAAAGTAACTGAAAGTACTTGGCTCTCAATATCAAGATCTACTGCTGTTACTCCTCTTGTAAATTGCATTTCTTCTTCTATTCTTTCTTTACAACACAACCCCTCAAAA
>Ga0206123_10002159_pt1 | contig 17504 bp, 16 predicted proteins | sample Helgoland_Spring_2_FD_160086 | JGI IMG/M metagenome (GOLD analysis project Ga0206123, IMG submission 160086) | Pelagic subsurface seawater microbial communities from Kabeltonne, Helgoland, North Sea - Helgoland_Spring_Bloom_20160316_1 | ecosystem: Environmental > Aquatic > Marine > Epipelagic ...
TGCCTGCAATTTCTGCTGAGACTGTGTTCCATAGAAACCTGTAAATGTCATCGCAAGCGTAACACTAATCGTCAAAAAGAAAACCATCGCGGCTAGTGCCTGGCGGCGGACCGTGAGGAGTATTTCATATCGTTGTACAAAAAGTAAACAGAGTATATTTGTTGGGAGAAAAATATATGCCTGCTGACAGGTGTGCAAGATGAGTCACTAAGTTACACTCTGCATGTTGCTGTTTACAACCAACAAGTCAAGGCGGCTGCTTAAGTTTGTTGATCTGTTAAGCTGGTTGATATGTTCGACGTGTTCTTCTGGCTTTCAGCTGAGAATATAATTCGAATTCGCATAATAAGCGAGGTCAAAATATGATTGTTCTTAAACCGGCGAGAGCGATGTTAATGGTTTCCATGTTTGCAGGATTTTTTTTCAGTCACGTGATTCTTGCTGAAACAGACCTGGCCAGCAATTTGTTGCCAACTGAATATTTCAGTCGGCTACCTAATTATCGGACTCCCCGATTGTCTCCTGATGGTAGAAAGATAGCCGTGATTCATAATGTTCAGGAAAAGGGAATTGCTGTTCTCATTACCAGGGATATGAAAGCAAAAGAACAGAAACATCTGTTGGCATCTGACAATGAAAAGGTGCGGGTAAACTGGTTTCAATGGGTCAATAATGACACCCTGGTTGTGAGCGTTCTTTTCGGCGGCACTCGGTTTGGTGTTGAGACTATGGAGACTCGATTAATAGCGGTGGATGTGTCCGGGCAAGAAAAAGTGCTGCGTCCTTTGATAAAACCCAGGCGAGTGGCGGCCAACCAGAAGCACTATTCCCAGTTTCAGGATCAAGTGATAGACATTCTGCCGAATGATCACGACCATATATTAATGGCTATTGATCTAGACAAACAGAACGAACCCTCGGTCTATCGATTGGATGTCTACAGCAAAAAAATGAAACGGGTTGAACGACCTACAAGAAAGATAAGAAACTGGATAACGGATCAACAGGGCAGGATTCGGGCCGGACAAAGAATTAACTACAAGACTGGACAGGCTGGCGTGCTGGTCAGAGAACCAGAGAAAAAGAACTGGATTGTATTGTTTACCTTTAACGCGCTGGAAGAGCCGGTAATAGAAGCAGTAGGTTTTGACCTGGATCCCAATGTTTTTTATTACAAACGTTACAACAATGATAAAAAGGCGCTCTACAAGGTCAACCTGGTAGATATGAAACACGAGCTTGTTTTTTCAGACCCTAATTATGATGTTGACGGGGCTTTGATTTATTCGCCTCGTGACAGACATGTCATTGGTATTGATCATGTTGATGGTAAAATTTATTGGGATGAAAAGTACCAGGCATTTCAGGACGCGCTGGACAAAGCCTTACCCGACAAACATAACTCGATTGTCAGCACAAGCAATGATGAAGTTTCCTATATTCTTCATACTCAAAATGATTATACAGCGGGTAGTTACTATCTGGGAAATCGTGTTGACAAGAATTTGATTCCACTATTTAGTCAGTATCCCGAGTTGCCGGTTGACCAATTCACGCCTCATCAACTGGTCAGTTATACGGCAAGAGACGGCACCGACATCGAAGGCTATTTGACTGTACCATCGGATCGAAAAGGGCCCATTGCCACGATCTTGTTTCCTCACGGTGGGCCAGGTTTAAGAGAAACCGGGGGATTTGACTACTGGACCTCGTTCTTTTCCAGTCGTGGATACGCTGTTTTTCGACCAAACTTCAGGGGTTCCAGCGGCTATGGTTACGAATTTGCCGCGAGCCAGATGGGAGCCTGGGGGTTGAGCATGCAAGATGATCTGACTGATGCAACGCGATGGCTAATCGAGCAGGGAGTCGCTGACCCCGATAGGATATGCATAGTCGGGGGTAGTTATGGTGGATATGCAGCGTTAATGGGACTTGCCCGGACGCCAGATCTATTCAAATGTGGTGTGAGTTTTGCGGGTGTCAGTAGTTTAAGAGAATTAGTGATCAGGGGCCGGGACTTCCTGAATTCCAAATTTGTTAATCAACAGATAGGGACAAATAGGAAAGACCTTGAAGCTCGGTCCCCGCTTAACCTGGCTGATCGCATTTCTTCGCCGTTGCTTTTGGTGCATGGTAAAAAAGATCGGATAGTTGATGTTGAGCAGAGTCGCTTGATGGCAAAGGCGCTGGAGAAAGAAGGAAAAGAATTTAGTTATGTCGAGTTTGAGACAGGCAACCACCACCTGGCTATTCAACGACACCGGCATGAGTTCTTTCGATTGCTAGAAGATTTCCTGGCCGAGCACCTGGCTAAAAATAACCCGGCATTGGACGCTCAAGGGCTAAATTTATCCAGCCTGGTTACTGTACAATAACCTCATATTCGATCGAAAAGCTGGCGCCATCCCCGTTCATATCACCGACCATGATGAGCTTCCAGTCTGTCACATTGCCATCAAAAACCTGACTGGGACCTGCGGGGGCTGGATAGGTAAAACTATCGGTACCGTCGTCAAAACTCACGGTGCCCAGGGTTACACCTGACGCAATGCCACCATCCGTAAAATCGAAGTGGACAGTATCACCGTAGGTGTGAAAGCCAAAATCAGTAAACACGCCAAGATGGTCATCGAGTTCGACCGCCGTCGCCAGTGCGTTGCCCACATTGGTCACGGTAATTGTATAGGTGACGATTCCACCCGGACTCACCAGCGTTGGGTTTGCAGTTTTTTCTATGACTAAATCAGGCTGGGATATGGTGAGTTCCACAAAACTGGAATTGTTGCCTGTCACTGCATCTGGCTGAGAAGCAGAATTAATTGAGGCGGTGTTGGTGACAACTGTATCCAGTGCCCCTGTGACGGAACCATCGATTGTCAGGTTAATTGTTGCGCCGGAAACCAGAGAACCGGCGAACCAGTAGCCAGAGACATCGTCATAGCTACCCTGATCTGGAGTAGCAGAAATGAAGGTGATCTCATCGGGTAACAAATCCAGTATCTGTATAGCAGTTGCATCAGCCCCGCCATTATTTGTTAGCGCTACTGTATAAGTGATGGTGGCACCAGGGCTCGGCTTGGTGTTACTGACGATTTTGGTGAGTGCGAGATCTGCCGAAACTGTTGGAGATATCCCGATACAGTCTACAGCTTCATAGTCACCGAAGTTGAGTGCACGCTGGTTTGAGCCCAGGCCGGTGGCTCTATCAATTTCAAAAACGGTGTCCAGGGTTCCTGAGGTGCCCCATAATTGCCCCGATGGGTCTGAGCCGAGACCCTCAGTATCGTCAATACTAATCAGTGCAATATCCGTTGCTGATCCGGTTGTCTTATCAACCAGAATGAGTCTGTCGGTTGAGCCCCCATTGTTGACCGCGGCATACATTTGGCCGGTGGTAGAGTCAATCGTAATATCATCAGTGATATTGTTGCCACTGATAACCGTCAGGGGTACATAGTCGTTGCCACCGAAGGCTCCGCTTACAAATGTGCCGGTTGCAAGGTCTATCTGGAAGATGATGTCCTGACCACTTCTTTCATGTACGGCATACATGACATTGGTACCGTTGTAAGCATCAAAAGCCATGCCATCGATGTCGGTCAGGTTCACTGATCCAAGCGAACCATTTGCGGTACCAAAACCAGAGCCGACGGTTGACCAGGAACCATCGACCTGACTGAGAATGCCGAGTTGACCAGCGTCCGCACCGTACAGAATTGAGTTTTCACTGTCCCAGGCGATAGCCTCGACAGTTGAAGTACCATTTGATGCATAGTCTGTGACGGTACCCATTGCTGTGTCATAAAGACTCAAACTATTGTTGTCATCTGAAAAAACATAACAAAGCTGATCGGTATTACCACCAATCGTTGTACCTTCGGTATCGGAATTGTTTGAAGTCAGGCTGTCAGGGCTGGTGGCTGAAATAGATGCTGTGTTGTTTACCACCTGACTGGTTGAAGGCGAAGTCACAAAAATTGTGACAGTGGCTGTTGAGCCATTTGGGATATCCCCAAAGGCACAACTCACGGTGCCGCTGGATTCGCTACAGGTCCCCTGTGTTGTAAACACTGAAACAAAGGTCAAGGCGCCAGGCAGCACATCGGTCAGGGTAACGGCAGTTGCATCAAGAGGGCCGTTGTTAGTGACAACCAGAGAATAGTTGTAACCGGTGTTGACGGGTACTGGATCAACTGAATCGGTTTTGCTAATCCCGATGTTGGCTTCACCGGGAATGCTGATTGTGTAGTCAATAGTGAGTTCAGCCGCGTCTGCGGCACTGCCGTCAAAGGCTTCCGCCGTTCGCTCGCCCCAACCCTCAAGAATGAAGGTCATACTATTGCCACTGCTCCAACCACCCAGATTGACAATTTCCTGTACCACAGCAGCAAAATCCGGTGTTGTTTGATTAGCCCCGGACTCTCCAATGGTTGACCAGGCAGGAATGTTGTTCCATGCGGTCTTGGCGGTTGTTCGGGTTCGACTGGAGATATTGTTCGCACCGCTGAAGGTCACGGGTGTGGCGTTGAGTTCGCCGTAGATTGTGGTACTGGTTGCGTCGGCGTCCGCTTCGTCTGTTGTAAACCGGATAGAGGCTCCGGTGATTGTCGCGCCGCTTGGCACTGTAATCGAGTTAAATCGTAGTCCCACTAACTGTGCCGTACCGCCCTCGTGGACCATATTAAGGTCGTTACTTTTACGATCAACTGAGCCATCACTTGTGTCTTCTTCAGAATCATCGTTGTCACTATTAATCTGGACACTTTCGACCGCCGGGCTACCACAGCCAGCGCCAGAATCATATTCGATGTGCAGAGTAGGAGCAGCACTGGAATTACCGTCATGGGATTCTGCGACTCGACTACCACCATCACCAACGACAATCATGACCATCTCATTATTATTGTTCCACCCAGGGCGATCGATAATTTCCTGGATAATCGATTGGATACTCGGAGTCTGGTAAGTATTGCCTGTGGACCAGGCTGGTACATTGCTCCAGGTTACTTTCGCCGTTGTTAGAATCCTGTCGGAGAGGTTTCCATCACCGTTCCCGAGATTAGGCGCATCATCGATGTCCTGCCCGTAAATATTGATTGTCGTAACTTCGCTGTTACTTTCGTCCGCCTGGAATTCAAGATAGGTGTTGGGACAAATTCCGGTACCCTGTGAAATTGATATGTTATCAAACAACATACCAACAAGCTGGGGTTCACCACCTTCGTAGTTAATCTCCAGGTCAGTTGAAGTGGTGACGACTGTCCCTGAATTGACCCTTTCTTCTGCATCATCCGAGCTAGCGTTGATCGTTGAAGTGATAGTGACGGCATTCACCTCGATGACTGGAAAGAACACCAGGCACGACAACACACCTATTTTGATGTAGGTACGCAAAAATCCGAAGTATTGGCTTCGCTGGGATAACATATAGGGCAGGACTATGGGTCAGTCTGAATTATAGAAAATGTATGGCTCACGTGTTAGCGGGAGATGTCAGGCGTCGTGATTGTAAGGACAAGCGGTCGTTCCCGGTGTGTTGACGGCCGTTTAATACTTTAATTCTAGTTTAATGATCAGGAATAGACATCCCTGAAGAAAATTGAAACATCAAAATAGTCGAATAAATTTACAATCAGCGATCAAAGTGGCCCTGTCTGCAACATGATAATGTCGTATATTGCTGATTTATATACGAATTTGCCCATTGGGCACAATAATTGCTCTTATATCTTGAGAAAATACAACTATTGACCAATTTCCAGAGATCGAGATGCACAAATTTCTTAACCAAATCGTCGTTGTGGCAAGCCTTATTTTCATCAGTCATCAGGCATTAGCTGTGCCCGTGCTCCAACTGGACATCGGCGGCGGCTACTACGAAGGTGGTAGTGAAGAGTCGATCATGACCACGGCTAATACATTTTCAGTCTATGGTTATGCAACGGCAAATGGGAATACCAGTGATTCCGATCTGCTCAGTGATACCTATTACCTCTCTGTTGCGCTGGCGCCAAAAGTTACCTCACCGGGGAACTTTGGGTCTTTTACAATTAACGGTACTACCGTGAATGCAACGGCTGACATGGTTTTTGGCAAACCGCCCACCGAGGCCGCGCAACATCTGGGAGCCCATGATATTTACAGTACTTACTATTATGAATTGGCTTTTTCCCTGGTGAGCACGCAAACATCTTCCATTTACAATACCCAAGATAATGCCGGTACTGGCCCGATTACTCCGGGATCTGGCATGTTCTATGTCGCTTTTGATATCGATAGGTCCAATTTGAGTGCTGGTACAGAATTGCATTTCGATCTTTACAACACCAAAGTTAAAAACAACGGCAATGTTTCTGTCGATGATTTTGCTCCTTTTTCACACGATGCGGCCACAGCCGCATCAGTCCCTGAGCCTGCGGGTTATATTCTTGCTACGCTGGGGCTTGCAGGTTTATTAGCCGGTCGAAAAAGACGTCAATGGCAGTTGAAAATTTAGCAATTAGACCGCTCATTTCCTAAAGCAGAACTTCCAGGCGTCGAAGTACTTTTCCCCATCCAGGACATACCGCGATCACATTTGTGGTCTCGGACCTCGTTTGATCCCCCCCGAATTTCTGATGACCAGTTGCACCGGATAGGGCTAGAATTGCCCGAATGAACAACTTGCCTGTACTTTTCTCGTTTAGACGTTGCCCCTATGCGATACGTGCCCGTATGGCCGTTGTGGCTTCAGGTCTTAAGGTCGAGTTGCGTGAGGTGTTGTTGAAAGATAAACCTGATGAACTTACCAGGCTATCAGCGAAAGCGACTGTCCCTGTGCTGCGCTTGGAAGACGGTACCGTATTGGATCAAAGTCTCGACATCCTGAATTGGGCATTAACCCAATCAGATCCGCAAGGCTGGAAAGAGTTTTCAAGCGAACGGTTGGCCGAGATGGAAACATTGGTACTGGAGAATGATGATTCTTTTAAAGTTCATCTTGATCGTTATAAATATGCGGATCGCCATCCGGGAGAAACACAACAGACATATCGCGCACGCTGCGATGATTTTCTGGCTCAACTTGAAACAAGGTTACAGCGATCCAGCTATCTGTTTGGTGAACGCGCTTCTTATGCAGATATTGCAATATTTCCGTTTATACGTCAGTTCTCAAAAGTTGAAGAGAAATGGTTCGCAACCAGACCTTATCCCGCTCTGGCTAAATGGTTGGAAAATTTCATTGAGGATGACCGGTTTCAGCTGGTAATGAAAAAATACAAACCCTGGGTGCCATCTGATGCCCTGGTTGAATTTCCCCCAGATTAGTTTACATCAGCGGCATGCCGGTGAATGAACCGTGAAAACGAAACAGGACGCCATAGAGAATAACCCCGAGGACTATGGCTGCAAGATCCCAGACTCTGTTCACCGGGAGCTGGGGAGTTTTGGGCTCACGTGTATTCACGATCAAAATATTGGCAATAGAGAAAACCAGAAAGCTGCCAAACAGTATTGAACTGGCGAGATCTCCATTGGCCGCAAGGTGAGAAAGACTCCACAGAGCAACACCAATCAGCATGGGATGGCGAACGTAGCGTTTCAGGTTATTTGGCATTTGGGCAGCACACAACAAAATGATGACCAGGGGCATGGTAAATATTGCGGCACTTCGACCCCAGGGCAGTGGTGCCCAGAGCGCCTGAAATTCAGTCAAACTGAAACCATAAATCAACAGACCTAGCCCCACTGCCGAGACCAGGGAAAAAACACCCTTAAATTTCACTTCACCGAGTCTACCGACCATCAATGGCTTTAGCCCGGTGGAAGGAACCAAATGGATGCCAAAAAAAATAATAATACCGAGTATAAATATGCTCATTGACTTGTCGCCTCATGGGTTGATCTGTTCAAGTTGTTAATCAGCAGCGATAGTACTCTGCCTGTGATTTGTAGCTCTTTTGCGGTGATGCCGGTACATAATTCCTGTTCAAGGGAAAGCAATATCTGGTTGATCGTGTCAATCTTTTTACCGGGTATCAATCGGAGGTAGTTTACTCGTCTGTCGGTTTGACAGGCTTCCCGCTGAACGATGCCGCGATCCGCCAATTTGGAAATAGCCACGGATAAAGTAGCCGCGCGTACCCCAAGTCTTTCTGCCAGGTCTTTTTGTGTTGTGGCTTCGTCCCCCATCAGTAAACCGGCAATTCTGAATTCCTGGTAAGTGATGCCGAGCGGTGTGAGCTTCCGTTCCAGCGCTTGCCCGGCCAGGCGGCTCAGCTGTGCAGTTATGCTTAAAATAAGTTGACGAGTGTCAGGCGTGGTCATTCTGGTTGGTTGTTTGGCAGATAGTTAGTTAGGCTAACTAAATTAAGACCCTATTACAACGGATAATTTTGATGGCAGCCAGTTGTCCTCCTGGATGTTTAGTTGCTACTGTAATGCTAGAAGCCATACCCGGTTTCAGAGAATGAACTCGAGAGAGCATGGACATGCATCAACACTTTTTCCGTAGCTATAAACAGGCTAGAGACCATTTCATCAGTTCTTGTGGGGATTTCCAAACGGTAGTTGAATCCCATCAGCATCCCGGTCAGGGCCCCGAGGGAAATATTTATATGGATGTAGCCTCCAGTGGCGATCCGGACGCAACCCGGGTTGTGGTGATCTCCTCCGGTACACACGGAATTGAAGGATACTCCGGTTCGGGACTGCAGTGCCTGTTGCTGCATGAAGGTTTGACTGAACACCTGCCGCACAACACACGGGTTGTCCTGGTACATGGGGTCAATCCTTACGGATTTGCCTGGCAGCGTCGAACCAATGAATCGAATATCGATCTTAATAGAAACTTCGTTGATTTTAGCCAGACGCCAATCAATACAGGTTACCGGGAGATTGCCAGTATATTTGAACCACAGGACTGGGATGCAAACAGTTCCTTGATTCAGGATCAAATACGAAGGGTGGTAAAGGCAAAAGGTCTCGAATGGTATCAGGGTGCAGTGTCCGGGGGACAGTATGAATATCCCGAGGGCATGTTCTATGGCGGTACCGCACCAGCATGGTCCAATCAAACAATTCATCAGGTCGCCCGGACGCATTTATCATTCGCATCTGAAATTTGCTGGATCGATATTCATACAGCACTTGGTCCGTTTGGCACCGCTGAATGTATCGTAGATTATGCGCCGGATTCAGACTCATACCGGCGCTGCGTTTCATACTGGGGTGACCGGGTTAAAAGTGTGATATCCGGCGACTCACATTCAGCACCCATCAGAGGCTCAATGATTACAGATTTGTCCGGTCACTATCCTGCACTGGTTGGTGCGGGTCTGGAATTTGGAACCCGATCAGGTCGAGAGGTCATGCAGGCACTTATCGCAGACCAATGGTTGCATCGTTATGGCGAGTTGGATATGGCCAGGGGGCATCCAATTAAAGACATGATGATGGATGCTTTCTATCCTGACTCGGCGGAATGGCGAGAGTCCATTGCCAAAATCACACGGCAGGTTGTGGACCAGGCTTTTGATGCTTTCAAAGGCTGACCTCAATTCCATTGACCCTACCACCTGCTGAAGCGCGGTTACATTTATCTTGACCCGGTGACAGTGCTTTTTGAGAGAAGATTTATCTGCTAATGTAATTTCCCGTTTTGGCAATCAATGGAATTCTAGATGAGTGAACAAGTCAAGGACCAGGACGCGTCATTGGCGAGATTCGGTAATCCGTTTCTTGGCGCAGATGCGCCACCGGTCGTCACAGATCCCTATTCAATACCTCTGGAGCAGATTAATGTTGTTGATGGGCGACTGTTTCAACAGGACATTCATTGGGATCACTTTAAAAGGCTGCGTGAGGAAGACCCGGTACACCTAAATGAATCACCAGGTATCGGTAGATACTGGTCTCTGACCAGGTTTGAAGACATCATGTTTGTCGATAAAAACCATGAGTTGTTTTCATCTGCGCGGGGTATTGCCCTCGGACCTCAAATTGATTTGGAACCCGATTCCGGAGAATTAAATTTTAATAGTTTCATCTCGATGGACCCACCAAAACACGATTTACAACGGGCGACTGTCAGCGGTGTAGTTGCACCTCCCAACCTTGCAAAGATGGAATCAATTATCAGGGAACGGACCTGCAAGGTACTCGATGGTTTGCCCGAGGGTGAAACTTTTAACTGGGTTGAGCGAGTATCCATCGAATTGACCACACAAATGTTAGCCACCCTTTTTGATTTTCCTTTTGAAGACAGAAGGATGCTTACTCGGTGGTCAGATGTTGCAACGGCCCCTCCAGGTACCGGTATTGTTGACACGGCGGAACAGCGTCGTGATGAATTACTGGAATGCCTCGCCTATTTTACCCGGTTGTGGAATGAACGGGTTGATACGGAAGTACCCGGCTCGGATCTGATCTCCATGCTGGCGCATGGCGAAGAAACAAAAAATATGGAGCCTTACGAGTTCCTGGGAAATCTGATCCTGTTGATCGTTGGCGGTAATGACACTACCCGGAATTCCATGAGCGCCGGTGTGATCGCGCTCAACCAAAATCCGAATGAGTACGATAAGCTTCGTGCTGATCCGTCCCTGATCCCTAACATGGTGTCAGAAATAATCCGTTGGCAGACGCCATTGCCGTATATGCGCCGAACTGCCAATGAGGACATTGTGATCAGGGGCAAGCAAATCAAGAAAGGGGACCAGGTGCTGATGTGGTACGTGTCAGGAAACCGGGATGAAGCTGTGATCGATCGACCTGACGATTTTATTATCGATCGGCCCAAAGCCCGGCATCATCTTTCATTTGGGTTTGGTATTCACCGTTGCATGGGTAATCGATTGGCAGAAATGCAGCTGCGTATTGTCTGGGAGGAAATACTAAAACGTTTCCGGATGGTTGAGGTTGTGGGTGAACCGGAAAGACTTCTTTCCAGTTTTGTCCGTGGTATCACCAATCTTCCCGTACAGGTCCATCGACGCTAGGAAATCTGGCATGGTGGAACGACTTTTCAGCATTGGCTAATCAATTTAATCGAATGGACAGGTTTTGATGAACAACCCCGAATTTTCAGTGATTGAAAGCAATGGCATAAAAATGCGAGTTGCAGAAGCGGGAAGCGGGCCAGCAGTGCTGTTGGTTCACGGTTGGCCTGAGTCCTGGTATTCCTGGCGGCACCAAATTCAAGGGCTTGCAGATAGTGGCTATCGGGTCATCGCGCCGGACATGCGTGGTTATGGTGGTACAGATTCACCAGCATCACCATCAGAATACCGTGTTGATACCCTGGTTGAGGATCTGGTTGGATTGCTGGATGTCATGGGCGAAAAGCAAGCGGCGCTGGTTGGGCACGACTGGGGTTCGATGGTTGTGTGGAATGCGGCCCTGCTTTATCCGGCACGTTTCACCGGGGTTATGGGTATGAGTGTTCCCTACGGAGGTGTGGGAGGTGAAGCACCAACTGCAGGATGGCGCAAAGCAATGGGTGATCAATTTTTCTATATTCTCTATCACAATGAGGAAGGTGGCATTGCTGAAAAAGAGTATGATCGTGATCCTCGTGCTTTTCTTTCCATGTTGTACGCATCCCCTGACACGCCGAGGCACCCCCCTTTGATCACTGATACTCGACGATCTGCCGGTGGCTGGATTGGACGAATTGGGCAGCCAATAACTCGTCCAGACTGGTTAACCAGTGAAGATCTTGACTACTATGTTGCAGAATTTACCCGGTCGGGTTTTCGAGGTGGAATTAACTATTACCGTAACTTTGATGCTAACTGGCAGTTGATGAAAGATAAAGACCCGGTGATTAGTATCCCCTCTGCATTTTTGTCTGGTGCTGATGATCAGGTCATTCAAGGTGCGAACGAAGAATCGCTAAGAGCCCTGATGGATCCTGTGATGTCAGACTTGAGGGAAATTACGCTGCTGCCTAAAATGGGACATTGGGTGCAACAGGAAGATCCGGTCGGTACTAATCAGGGGATTATTCGGTTCCTGAAGGGCCTTGATTAACAACCTTCAATGGTCCGGGTATCCAAGCTTCCCCTGTGACCCTGCCAGGGTAGACATCCCAGGGTTTCCAGTAAATCGATTTTAAGAAATATCAGACTTCTGAAAACTCACTCTGATCAAAGAGTGGGTTGCTGTGTTTGCAGGGTTCGTCTTGCCATTGGGTTGGTAGTCTCTGGATTTGTGCCGAAGCCCCATTGGGAGGAAAGTAACTATCGAATCTTGACAGTGTAAAGTTGCGGCGTTAAGGTCACGCCTGATTCGGTTAATATCAAACCGTAGTCTGTCCACTTTCAACAGCGTTGCCATGGGGAGTGCTGTTTATATGACCATTGGAGTCAGGGGAGCACATGACTGAAATAATCCAGAAAAGAATGACCGCAGATATGGATGAGGAATTTGTGGTCTTTCTGATAGGTATGAGAGTGAATAAGCCATGGAAAATCCATCGATGGTTACCTGTGGCAATGGCAATGGGGCGCATGTTAAATGAACTGATGGCACAGGATAATTCTGATTTGCTCCATGCGGAATCATGGGGTGGCAGAACCACAATCATGGTCCAGTATTGGCGCTCATTTGAAGCACTGGAAGCATACGCAAAAAATCCTGATCAGAATCATCTGCCCGCGTGGGGGAAGTTTAATAAATTGATCAGTAGTAATGGTGATGTCGGAATCTGGCACGAGACCTACAGCATTAAGCCAGGAAACTTTGAGGTGGTGTACAACAATATGCCAGCCTTTGGGTTAGGTAAAGCGACCCAATTAGCGCCTGCAAGCGGCCGACGTAAAAGTGCCAGAGACAGAATGAGCGTAACTACCGGCACTGTCGCCTGAGTAGTACCCGTGATGACCGGGCTACTGCTGACCAGACTACGATAGTTTAGTGTCCAGCAGGCTAATTGAATCCGTCGTTGCGTTTGAGACAGGTGCACTCAAAAGGCCCACCATGCCATCCACCAGGTTGTTAATAAATAACCCGGCTTCATTCCCCTGGAATGCATTTTTTTGTCGAGCATGGTGATTCATAGATGCTGAAACAAGTCTAATGGCACTATCCATTCGACGCAGGTAGGCATCTTCGTTCAAGTGAGAAAGTGTATCGCGGAGCAGTTTTCCCGTTTCCCTGCCACTCGCACCACCGCCACCTTTCTGAGTGACCAGGCTTAATGCTGACTGTGTTGTCCGGGCCGGTTCAAGGCTGAAAGCACTGATATATCTTCGATATTGCGCATCTTCTTTTGCCAGCAGAAATGCCGGTAGAACCATTAAGTGGCAGAGGTCTCGAAGGGATGGGTTTCGGGTTTTCGCCAGCAGCGTCTCCAGCAGTTCTGCGCGTTTGTTCTGTGTCTGCAGATTACGTGAGTGTTGAATCGCGTCTATCAGACCCTGCAGGTTCTGAAAGTGGTACTGGAGCACCGATTCATTCTTTTGGCCCGCCAGTTTTACGATTTCTCGTTTGGTGACATTTTCAATGCCCCGTTCCGAGACGAGCTTTTCCATCGCTCGCATAATAGCGTTCTTAGTCGCTCGGCTCCGGTCTTTCTGACCATCCTCTTTTATGTCCATCTCTGCGGCCGCGTGTCAAAAACCTAGTATAAGGTCATTGGTGTCTCGTTCAAACCTGCGGTTGAATACTGGTCCTGGTCCGTCAAACTGACACCATCACTTCACAGCGCAGTTTGATGAACATCGCATCCGGGCGGTGCGAGAGTAGATCTGGCATCTGTGGCGTCTCTCCAAACGAGTTGCGTCGCGGAAATGTGCCTATGATTTACGCAATGGAGTGTTTATTCTCCGCACCAGTATGTGTCAATCAGAGTCGAGCGGAATGAGTATGGAATTGCCGGAAGTTGGATTTGGATTATGGAAAATAGCCGCCGATGAGTGTGCTGATGTGGTCTATCAAGCGATAAAAACGGGTTATCGGCATCTGGATAGTGCGAGTGATTATGGAAACGAAAAAGCTGTCGGAGAAGGCATTAAAAGAGCGCTGGCTGAAGGCCTGTGTCAACGTGAAGACCTTTGGGTCACCTCGAAGCTTTGGAATACGTACCACGCAAAAGAACATGTATTACCTGCACTCGAACGTACGCTCGCAGATCTGCAGCTGGAATATCTTGACCTCTACCTGATCCATTTCCCCATCGCTCTCGCTTATGTGCCATTCGAAACCCGGTATCCTCCGGAGTGGGTTTTTGACCCGGATGATGATTCACCGGAGATGAAATCCTCTTCTGTGCCATTGAGTGAAACCTGGGCTGCCATGGAACAGTTTAAAAGCTCGGGATTAGCCAGACACATCGGTGTCTGCAACTACTCCAGCGGATTACTCCACGATTTGATGAGTTATGCCAACCACAAACCGGAGGTGCTGCAAATAGAGTCTCACCCTTACCTGACCCAGGAAAAGCTAATCCGCCTGGCAAAAGCCTATGGAATGGCCGTCACGGCCTTCTCGCCCCTTGGTGCTTCATCCTATTATGAGTTGGGTATGGCGGACGCGGCAGAATCCGTGCTGGATCTTGCACTGGTCAAGCAAATTGCCAGTCGGTTGGGGAAATCTCCGGCACAGATAATTCTCAGGTGGGGCATTCAAAGAGGGACTTCGGTGATTCCAAAATCGACTGGAACGGCGAGAATGAAAGAGAACCTCGCGGTGACAAATTTTGTGTTATCGGATGCAGAAATGAAATCTATCAGCGCTTTGAATATCAATCGGCGATTCAACGATCCTGGTGATTTTTGTGAGTCGGCCTTTGGTACCTTCTATCCCATCTACGATTAGATTATTTAGGAAGCCGGATTTTGAGTCAGCTAAAGTTCGTACAGCATTCGGATCAACTTCACTTCGACGGTCAGGCATTTCCGACAATAGTGGCGTACGGGGATCAGGATAAGTTTGATGCAGTCACCTGGATCCATTCAAATCGTCAGGTGATTGAAGCGAGTTTGAATTCATCTGGGGCAATTTTGTTTCGCGGCTTTCCAGTGTCGTCTGCTGCAGAGTTTGACGTCTTCTCTGCTGCTTTCAATTATCCGGTATTCACCTACGCAGAGTCGCTGTCAAATGCCGTCAGAATTAATTTCACGGAACGAGTGTTTACCGCAAATGAAGCACCTCCTGAAGTAGAAATCTTTCTACATCACGAGATGGCACAGACGCCGGTTTCACCGGCCAAATTATTCTTTTACTGTCATGCAGCGGCAGAAACTGGTGGTGCGACACCTCTGTGTCGATCAGACCGGCTGTTTCAGAAACTGTATGCGGAAAAACCAGACTGGGCCAATGAATTTGAGTCCAGGGGTTTGAAATACACAACCATTATGCCGCTTGAAAATGACCTGGCGTCTGGTCAGGGGCGAAGCTGGCGAAGCACCCTTAGCGTTGCAGACGAGTCAGAGGCAGAAAGTAAACTTGGCGCTTTGGGTTATAGTTGGAAATGGAGACAGGATAAAAGCCTTGAAGCAACGACGCCTCGATTACCGGCAGTTGTTCAATTAGGCGATGGCAGTAAAGCTTTTTACAATCAACTGATTGCAGCCTATAAGGGTTGGAAAGGGGTGAAGGATAACCCGGGGAGCGCGATAACCTATGGCGATGGCTCCGAAATTTCTGCGGCACAACTGGATTATGTTGTTAGCCTGGCGGATGAATTTACCTTTGATCTGTCGTGGCAGGATGGAGACGTTGCGCTGGTTGATAACTATCGAACCATGCATGGTCGGAGGAAATACAGTGGGTCACGAAAAAGACAGGTGCTTGTCGCACTGGCTGCTAAATCATGACTAGCCAGTTTCGGAAATTCTTTTGATGAAATCACTTACGCTTGGTGATTTGGCGATTGCTCTCATTCCAGTTCTCGTTGTGGCTGCTTTATATTTTAGTTGGTTGCAGGACAAAACCCAGATTATCTATTCGGCGTTTAGGATGGGATTGCAGTTACTGCTAGTAGGGTATGTGCTGCAGACGCTTTTCTCTAATGAAGTCTCACTCATTACCCTGGCTGTGATTCTCTCAATGATCCTGATTTCCAGTTGGATCTCTTTGCGTGGTCTTCCGGGGTTTACCCGAAAGGACATTATTTCTGCGATCTGTGCGATTGGCATTGGCGGGAGCTTAAATTTGTTACTGGTTGTCTTCGGTGTAATTCGGCCGGACCCGTGGCACCAGCCGGCCCTGATTATTCCCCTGGCAGGCATGATCTATGCAAATTGTATGAATGCAGTCAGCATTGCGGCGGAAAGATTCCACTCGGAGCGAAAGACTGAACACTTTGTCCCTGCGCGCAACAAAGCATTTAATGCCGCCATGTTACCCCAGGTGAATTCAATGTTGGCGGTGGGGCTGGTGGCCTTGCCGGGAATGATGACCGGGCAGATACTCAGCGGCGTGTCTCCGTTGATTGCTGTGAGGTATCAGATTGTAGTGATGTGTATGATTCTTGGTAGTGCGGGTATGAGTGCCGCGGTGTACCTGTTTCTGCAAAATGATGAGCTAAAATGGGGCTGAACCAGGCAATATTACCCCACCTCAATCTTTCTCAACCTTCCTCAATCTTCCTCGACATGAAATTTGCGGTATTCCTCATCAAAACAGAATAGGGCCGGATCTTTCAGCTTATCAACATAAAGCTGGCCATATAGATGATCAAATTCATGTTGGAACACGGTTGCGAGGAAACCCCGTAGCTCTCTCGACTTTTTTAGGCCCGCGTCATCGATATAGTCGATTCTGATGTGTTGTGGGCGTTCCACAAACCCCATCATGCCGGGCACAGACAAACATCCCTCCCAGTAGCCGGCAATTTCCGGGTCGATTACGGTGATCACCGGGTTTACAAAGACGCTGAATGGTAGTGTTTCCACTTCACCATATCTGGTCTGCGGGTTAGTAATTTCTATCACTGCTACCTGTACCGAGACGTTGATCTGGGGGGCTGCAAGGCCAATACCGCCGCTGTCTGCAAGCGTATCCCGAAGATCCTGGACAAGCTGGGTAAATTCCGGTGTCTTGATCCTGGCAGTTGGATAAGGCGCGGCCAACTGCCGAAGGACTGGATGCCCCATTCTCACAATTTCTTGCACTGACATTTTTGGTCCAATCTAAAAGCTGAACCGTGAGGATACCCGAAGCTGATGGTTCGGTGGAAGATGTTGCGGCTCAATCCAGGATCTCTTTGTTGTTTGGTGATGTGTTTCCTGCGCTTAGCGACCTAACAATTCATCTTTCCAGCTAATGCCTTGCTCGGTCAGAACGCCATCCAGAGGGACATCCAACTTATTTGAATCAAGCTGTTGGACGCGCTGGGAGGTGTAGGCGAGGCCGAGCAGGAGAGGTCGTCTCCAGCGCAGGGATCTGCCAAACGAGCGATCGTAATAACCTTTTCCCATACCTAGCCGATTGAGATGTGAGTCGAAGGCGACCAGGGGGACAATCACAAGATCCAGCATGGCGAGATTGATGATAAGGCGAGGCTGCTAACGGGGTTC
>Ga0206123_10002174_pt1 | contig 17453 bp, 13 predicted proteins | sample Helgoland_Spring_2_FD_160086 | JGI IMG/M metagenome (GOLD analysis project Ga0206123, IMG submission 160086) | Pelagic subsurface seawater microbial communities from Kabeltonne, Helgoland, North Sea - Helgoland_Spring_Bloom_20160316_1 | ecosystem: Environmental > Aquatic > Marine > Epipelagic ...
ATATTCATAATGCATTAAGTGGGCTTATTATAGAGCACACTGAAGTTGTGGTGAATGGAAAGATTCGTCAATTTGATGGCATGTGGGGCAGTAGCCTCACTGATTCAACAGCTAAAGGCAAGCCTGATATTGAAGCTGTTGATGTTAGCTCACGAATGTCGACATTGAGTGAAATCATCGAGGTTACAACTAAACCGATTATCTATGATGCCGATACAGGCGGGCAAATTGAGCATTTTAAGTTTACCGTTAAAACTTTAGAACGGCTAGGTGTATCTGCGGTGATTATTGAAGATAAAACTGGCCTAAAGAAGAACTCTTTGTTTGGGAATGACGTTCTGCAAACTCAAGACACTATTGAAAATTTTTGCGATAAAATTAGTTCTGCTAAGAGTGTGCAAGTGACGCAGGATTTTATGGTTATAGCGCGCATTGAAAGTCTTATCCTGGAGGCAGGAATGGACGACGCTATTGCACGAGCAGAGGCTTATTTAAACGCAGGCGCTGATGGAATCATGATTCATAGCCGACAGAAAGATCCTGCAGAGATACTTGAATTTTGTAGACGATATAGTGAGTTTGAAAATCGCAAGCCTTTGGTGGTAGTTCCTTCGAGTTATAATAGTATCACGGAGGATGAATTGGAAAAGGCTGGTGCCAATATTGTTATATATGCCAATCAGCTACTTAGAAGTGCATACCCTGCGATGCAGGATACTGCTCGATCAATTCTGAGACATTCGCGATCAGCTGAATGTGACGAACAAATGATGCCAATTAAAGAAATTTTAGATCTTATCCCAGGAACGAAATAATGATTAGGCCAACTTATTATCTGAATAGATTGAATGAGGCAGGTATTAATTTCTTTGCTGGAGTGCCCGACTCATTGTTAAAAGAGTTCTGTGCATGCTTGTCAGAAAAATGTAATCAAGATACACATCTCATAACTGCCAATGAAGGAGCTGCGATTGGTTTGGGTATAGGTTATTATCTAGGTACCGGCAATATTCCAATGATATACCTCCAAAACTCTGGTCTAGGAAATATCATAAATCCAGTCTTATCTTTAGCTAGTGAGAAGGTGTATGGAATACCAATGCTAATAATGGTTGGTTGGAGGGGTGAACCTGGTGTTAAGGATGAGCCCCAGCATGTTCATCAAGGAAAGGTGATGATTGGGAGTTTAGAAGGAATGGATCTACCCTACGTTGTCCTATCTCCCGACGAAAAAACCGCTGAAGAGCAAACCCAAAATGCTTTGAGATTGGCTAAAGAAAAAATGTCACCGGTTGTATTGGTGGTTCGGAAAAATTCTTTCGAGAGTTTCCCCACAGAGCGACCGATGTGTGATCTAGTATTAAGTCGAGAGGATGCTGTTGTAGCAGTTGCTGAAATGTTGCCTCAAGACGGCGTGGTTGTGTCTACTACTGGGATGCCCTCGAGAGAATTATTTGAGTTTAGGGCTAACAATGATCAAGGCCACCATCGAGATTTTCTAACTGTGGGAGGGATGGGTCACGCAAGTCAAATAGCTTTGGGTTTGTGCAAGGCGCAGCCAGAAAGACCAACCTACTGCTTTGATGGCGATGGAGCGGCACTAATGCATATGGGCTCCCTGGCAATCATTGGGCAGTCATCCGCAGTCAATTTAATCCATATTGTATTTAATAACGGTGTTCATGATTCTGTTGGAGGCCAGCCCACTGTTGGCTTTGGTATAAATTTCTGTGGGATTGCTAGTGCATGTGGGTATGTATCTGCAGTTGAAGTGAACTCTCGTGAAGGTATTATTAAAGCATTGGCGCAAGCCAGTGAGCATGCAGGTCCTCATTTTATAGATGTTCATGTACGCCCGGGAAATCGTTCGGATATTGGGCGTCCAACTACTACTCCGGAGCAAAACAAAAATGCAATTATGCAGTATTTAGGAGTTTAGAAGCTTTATCATGGCTATCTATAGTGATTTTGGCGGGTTGATTAATTTGGGTAATATTATCAAGTCTTATAATTTACGTAGAGTGCTTGTAGTAACTGGGGGTAAATCTTTTCAAAGTAGTGGGGCCAAGGTAATTCTAAGCGAGTTTTTAAAAGGTTATCACGTTACTTATTTTAGTGATTTTGAGATCAATCCGAGGCTGATAGATGCCCAAAGGGGTGTTAAGCTAGCCATCGAAAACACTACAGAGCTTATAATTAGTATTGGTGGTGGTAGTGTGTTGGATATGGGCAAATTGATTAAAGCCTTATACTCAAACCCTGATGAGGCTGTTAATTTAGCCAAAGGTGATAAAAAAGTGACTGACCCAAATATCCCTTTAATCGCGATTCCTACTACGGCTGGTTCAGGGAGTGAGTCAACGCATTTTGCAGTTGTATATGTTGACGGTGAAAAATACTCACTTGCTGACAAATGCTTACTTCCTACTGATATTATTTTAGACGGAAATCTAACCTTATCGTCGTCAAGATATCAAAAAGCATGCAATGTATTAGATGCGTTATCTCAATCCATTGAAAGTGCTTGGGCGGTTAAATCAACTACACAAAGTCAGATATTGTCTTTTGCCGCTTTAAAGTTGTGTATTGAAAACCTCTTGGACTTTGTTAACGAAAAAGACAATTTTATAGCCGCTCAAGGTATGATTATGGCTGCAAACTTAGCTGGCCAAGCTATAAATATTACCAAGACAACTGCTGCTCATGCTTGGTCATACGGCATAACTAAGAACCATGGTATCCCGCATGGTCATGCTGTTTGGTTAACCCTTCCAAAGATATTTGCATTATGCGATAACAGCTGCCCTGAAAATGTAGTTGACCCTCGGGGTCATGAGCATTTGTTAGGTGTGATGAATAGATTAAAGGGGGCCTTAAATATATCTTCTCATATGGAGATTGAGGAGTACTTTACAAAACTTTTATCCTCCATCAATGTCAAGAGTGATATGAAAAATGAGCTTAAAATTAGTCCAAAAGATAGGGCTTTTTTATCAAAACAGATTAACATGCAAAGAATGTCAAATAATCCAATAAGTTTTGATCAGACTCATGTTGAGATGATATTTCAGCTATCCGAATGAGCCATATATATAATGAGTAACAATTTTCTTCTAAAAACTGTACATCTCTTTGGTGGGAATATACAGGGCAAACTGATATCAATTTTCCTTGATGAGACTCAAACTATACTTGCGCTCGGAGTAATTCTTTATGCAGCCTATCCAGATTTATCCGGATTGAATTATAGTAGTTCTGTTGTGTGGTCAGTTTTGGCCACCTACATAATTTACACATTTTTTCTATTACAAAATCCTCTGAAGCAACTCCAAGCACTGGGTTGGCTTTCTAATGATTTGCTTATTAGGGATAGTTAGATGTTCAAAGAAATTACGAGTGTTTCCGTTTCTGGATGTTATTGGACAGGCTCTAGTGCTGTTTTAGATCTTTTAAAAGAGCATAGCTCATGTGTGCTAATTCCTGATGAGTTTTCTGCGTATTCCTATGGACAATTTTTTGAGGAGGCCCTTCATCCCTTACGTCAGGGTATTTTCCACAAATCGACTATTGAAAAAAATCTAACTCGGTTTATTGAATTCAATAAAAATGAACCTCCAATATTATTTGCGGTGATGCGTCGCCTTTGTCATTTGGCAAGCTTTTATCCCGAACAGTTGTTTTATAGGCGAAGGGGTATAGGCGCCATATTGGGAAAAAAATATCAAGCGGCTTGTGAATCATTTGTTGTCCATTTTAGAGAGTTAGAAAATGATATTGGGCCTGAAGGTATGAAGCATCTTTTCAAGCTCCTAAATCAGATTTTAGTTGAAGGGACGTATGGTGCACTTAGTAATATTAATCGTGGAATACCTAAACAAAAGGTAATAGGAGTTTTCGATCAGTTTATATCCGCCCCATATATTGAGTTTGCAAAACCGTGGTTACCTGATACGAAATTTATCAATGTTGATAGAGATTGGCGTGATCAATATATTGAAATGCGACCTCAAATGGATAGAATGATTAAAGTAAATAATTCTATTGGAGCTAGGCCTTGGGCCGAAGATATCATCGATAGATTACCAACTAAAATTGAATTTTTTGTTGAGCTGCGCAATAGGGTAGAGCTTTTAAAGGCTAGGCGAGATAAAAACCCAGATACTATATGGCTGCAATTTGAAGATCTTGTAACAGATGTCGATCGCGTGGCAATCGAGCTATTTGATTTCCTGAATATTGATAAGGAGAATTGGAGTCCTGATACTGTATTTATTCCTGCGAAATCGGCTACTAATATTGGTAAATGGCGAACATCTCCCTATCAGGATGAATTAGAAATAATAGACTACAAATTATCTAGATAAAATTAAGGAAGCAAGCAATCTTTGAGTGCAACAATAGTACTAATATTTTTTGCTTTACCGTTACCACTCCTAGGCACGGAACAAAGAGCTATATAGAAAAGAGATTGCTCAGTTATAAGAGCACTTAAGCTAAAAATAAAGGTTATAATGCAACTAACTTCAGGCAACTCGTTGGATGTTTATATTTGATTCGTGATTTGATTTGCGGTTAAGTAATAACTAAGTGGTTATACATAATCTGTGTGAAAGGGCTTTTTTATGCCGTATGCTATGAATTTGAGAATTTTACGTTAATGCATAATTGATCATCAGGTTGTGTTTTTTCTAATTGATCGCAGGGTAGTTCAGACGGCTATCCATCTAAAAAATACTAACTCCATTTATTATCAACTGAGAAATATTAAATAGTGAATTTTATCCTAGTGTTAATTTATTCAGTTTGCACTCTAATCGGCCTGACTATTTTTCATAAGTATAGACGCTCAAATCCCGTATATTGGTTTTTGGTCTTTCAGTGGATAATGGCTGCGGGGACGATAATGCTTATAGACACAAGTCTTACTTCGGACATAATATATTTCTGGGGATATTTTTTATCAACTTTTTCGTTTATGTTTGGCGCATTGGTTTATTTATCGCTCAACCCAATTGGGAAGGACTATTTGGCTTTTTTCAATCGTGATATTGAGCAGGATAGTTCCCCAAATATGTACAAAGTAATGTTTGTATTTTTGCTATCAATACTTGTAACTATTAGCTATTACAGAGTCGTTGGTACTAATCTATTTTTAACTGCCGCCCTAGGTATTGCGATAGAAGATTTTACTACTTCACGTTTAGCGGCGTACTCTTCTGATACATATTTTGCACCTGGCTATGTTAACCAATTTAAAAACGTACTCCTACCGCTTACCACTTCAATTCTAGGGGCGCTCTTCTATCTTCAAGGGTCTAAGGTAAAGTTTAGATTACTAGTTATAGCTGCCGCATTGTTTTTGCCGTTTGCGCTTCTAGGAACTGGTCAGCGGGCTTTCTTAGCTTACTCGTTTGCAGCCTTTATTTTTGGGCTTGTTTGTATAGCGGACATAAAACCTCGACAGGTGATCATTCCTGGGATTATAATTTTTGGGCTTTTTTCTTTTATGACGTTTTTATACAAAAACTATCAATTTGAAGATGGTAATAATGTTTTTGTTATGTCAGTTTTAAAGACATTTGAGAGATTTTTTTATACAGAGCAATACGACACATTGATTAGCTTCCGTGAGTTGTTTCAACGTGATATCGTGTTTTTTTACGAGTGGTATGAGCAGTTGCGAGGTCTTGTTCCAGGTCAATCAGGTAGCTACTTACAGCATGAAATGTTTGCGATGGTTCATGGCACTGATCGCGGTACCTTGGCAATCTCAACTGTTGCCTCAGTTATTTACAACGGCGGAATTGTAATGGTTACTGTAGCGTATTTGTTATTCGGTTATATAAATTTAATGATTTATCATCGTTTTTTGAGAGGTCGACGCAGCATAATACGTGTGTTTAGTTATGGCGCCCTCTTTTTTTACTTGGCTACCTTTGTTACTGGTGGTCCATCAACGTTTGTAAATAAAGGTGGATTGGCAATTTTATTATTTTTGATTATCAGAAAACTCATGTTTAATTCTCCTAAATTCCAAAAGGCTAAAAGTCTATGAACTCTAACTCTAGTTCGCACATTAAATACGTTATCTTTTATGAATAATAAGGCATCAGACATCTCCACTATTAAGGTGAATAGGTGAATCTTAAAAGAGTAATCCCAACTCTCCTGCTCGGTGATAGCGGGTTCGTCAAGGGTCAAAACTTTAAGAATCACAAGTATATCGGTGATTCTACGAACGTAGTAAAGATTTTTAATGACAAAGAGGTTGATGAACTTATTGTTTTAGACATTAATGCAAGTAGAAAAAATGCTCCTCCAAAATTTGAGATCATTGAGATGCTCGCTTCTGAGTGTTTTATGCCGCTGTGCTATGGGGGTGGTATTACTAGCTTCGATCAGGCAAAAACTATATTTTCGTTAGGCGTTGAAAAGATTTGTTTACAGACATCTTCTTTGTTAAGAACAGAACTAATATCCGAAATAGCACAGGTATTTGGAAGCCAGAGTATTGTTGTGTCTGTGGATGTTGCAACTAATTTTTTTGGACAGCGCAGACTTTATAATGCAGCCGCAAGGCGCTCTTTAAAAGGATCTTGGCTTGAGCATGCTCAAAAATGTGTGGATGCAGGTGCAGGAGAAGTGCTAATTACATCTGTAAAGCATGAAGGCCTTTTGGGTGGTATTGACGAGGCGCTCATTAAAGAGGCCTCAGATAACCTCTCTGTTCCAGTTGTAGCTGGTGGTGGAGTCGCCTCTGTTGAGGACATTAAGCTTGCAATACAATGTGGGGCAAGCGGAGTTTCTGTAGGGTCATTTTTTATTTTTTATGGTCCACATAGAGCGGTCTTGATAAATGTTCCTTCCAAAGAAGTCATTGAAAAAAAGTTGAGTGAAATTTTATGAGTAGTTTAAAGAAAATATGTGTTCGTTGCGTGATGGATCAATCAGTGAAGGAAATATCATTTAATGAAGCTGGTGAGTGCAATTTTTGTGAAGAGTTTTTAGAACGTTCCCGTGTTCAGTTGCATGAAGATACCACTATTCGGGCCAAAGAATTAAATAATTTCATTTCTCAGGTAAAGAGAGATGGAGCAGGGAAAAAGTATGATTGCATTGTTGGCGTTTCTGGAGGAGTGGACAGCTCATGGGTTCTTATTAAAGCTGTTGAGTTTGGTTTAAGGCCATTAGCTGTACATATGGATAATGGTTGGAATTCAGAGCTTGCCCAAAACAATATCGCGAACCTAGTTAAACAGCTCGATGTCGATCTTTTTACTTACGTTATTGATTGGTCAGAATATCGGAATCTTATGCAGTCCTTTTTTGATGCCGATGTTGTTGATATAGAGCTGCTGTATGATAACGCAATGTTAGGTGTTAATTACCAGCAGGCTTCCAAATTTGGAGTTAAGCACATTTTAGGGGGGATGAATTTAGCCACAGAAGGTTTGAAAATGCCAGCTGAATGGAACCACTTAAAGTTCGACAAACGAAATATCAAAGCGATTGCTTCAAGATTTGGTGGCCATAAGTTAGACAGTTTTCCTGTTATAGGAGTAGGTGGTTGGTTGTTCCAAGAGTTTATCGTTAGAAGAAAATGGTCCTCCATATTAGATTTGATGGATTATGACAAAGAAAATGTGTTATCGGTGTTAACTAAGGAATATGGATATAAAGCCTATCCGTATAAGCATTATGAATCTATATTCACACGATTCTATCAAGGCTATTTGCTACCAGAGAAATTTGGATATGATAAGAGAAGGGTCCACTTCTCTACTTTAATAATCTCTGAACTAATGTCTCGAGATGAAGCTTTAGTTAATTTGAAGACCACCTATGCTTACCCTTCAATGATCGAGCTTGAAAGAGATAGAGAATACTTTTTAAAGAAGATGCAGTGGTCCAATGACCAGCTGTTAACCTATCTATCACGCGCACCTAAATCTCATTTGTTATATCCATCGGAAAAGGGGCTTTATGATTTCTTGCTAAAAATCTATCGGGGTATGTCAGGGTTTAAGAGCACCCTCTCAAGATCGTTAGGGTGTTCAAATTCTAAATGAGTCTTTATGGTTCAAAATTAAGCCTTGCGCGGAGCTCTCTTTATGCAATCGGGGGCAGTGGTGGCGCACAATTAATGCTTATAGTGGCAGCTCCTATCCTAACGAGATTATTTACACCCGAAGAATTTGGAATATTTGCTATTTATGTTGCAATAGTAACATTTCTTTCTATGGGAATCTTTTTAAAGTATGAGCTCGCAATACCTATAAGCCAGTCAATTACTAGCACGCTCTCGATTTTGAAGTTGTGCCTTGGTCTTGGTGCCCTTATTGGCTTCTTAATACTTGTCGCATTGTATTTTTTCGAGACAGAATTTCGTTCGTTGATTCCTAGTTCCGCCCATGCCATACCCTTGTGGATACTTCCGGTTGCAGCAATAAACCTTGCATTTTTAAACCTTTGGCGTTTTTGGTTAGTTAAAGCTGGCAGGTTTGATATTATCGCAATAAGTCGAGGCTCAGTGTCATTCATTTTGTTATTTGTGCAGTTAACTGGAGGGTTGTTAAAGCTAGGTTCAATTGCCTTGATAGCAGGACATGTGATTGCTAATTTAGTTACTGTGTTGGCCTTGATTGCGACTGTCTTTCGAAAATATTTTTATCTGCTGTACCGTATAACATTTGGTAGCGTCAAAAAAGCGATTGTTAGGTATGCTAATTTTCCAAGGTATATCGTATTGTCGGATGGCTTATTGGTCATCGGGTCTCAGGCACCCCCAGTAGTAATAGCAGGTGTTTACTCCTTAGCTGAGGCTGGTTTATTTGCTCTTGCTCTTAGAGTCTGTCTAGCACCAGTTGCTATGATAGCAGAATCATGCGGTAAAGTTTTCATGTCAAGAGCTTTGATCTTAAAAACGGCTCAGACATTGCCTTCTTTTGTCTTTAGCTCATATTCATTATTGATTAGAATAGCAATTATCCCATTTACTGCTGTTGCTTTTTTCGCTAGTGATTTAGCAGCGGTCATTTTTGGCGAGAGCTGGAAAATAAGCGGTGTATATATTTCTTTACTTGTACCTTCAATTGTTGCAATTTTTGTTTTTGTTCCCTTGATGACACTTTTCTTGGTTCTTGAGAAGCAAAAGATGGAGTTACGGTTTCAGTTTTTGATTATGTTAATGAGGATGATTGGTTTGCTGGTAGGAGTTTTTTTGGGCGAGATTTATTGGGCTATAGCGATGTACTCCCTTTTTACTAGCGTTGGTTATGTAATAGCTGGATATTGGATAATGAGTAAGTCAGGAGTATGGATGACTAATATTTTGGTCATTAGCTTTTTTGAGTTAATCATTTCAGCCATCATCTTGGGCCCAGCCGTTTGGCTAATTTTTTACTTAAACCTCCACAATGAAATAATATCTAGTTGGTATTATGTTTTACTGGGCGTAACTTGTATGCTCACAATTCTACTATATTCATGCAGGCTGAAAAGTAGCTTCAAGAAACTCAAAGATATTGATCTTGGAGTTTCTTAAGTTTAGTGTTTAATCAAAGTGAAAGTCGATCTCCTATCTAGTCTGAGTAGTTGGTGAAATGGTGAAGCTTTACGCTAAATTAATAAAGGGGTGTTAGTTTGTCGAATAAAATTATGATCGTGGACGTTGGCTTGGGTAACGTCGGTGCTGTTCAAAATATCTTGCAACACATCGGTGTAGAGTGTTTTCGCTCCAGTAATTTTTTAGACCTGATGCATTGCAGTAAAGTAATTCTTCCAGGTGTAGGTTCCTTTGATGCGGGCGTTAAAGCCCTGCGTAAAAATAATCTTTTTGAGCCTCTTCAGGATTTAGCTTTTCGTGGAGATACGCCCCTTTTAGGCATCTGTTTAGGCATGCAACTTTTGCTCGGATCAAGCGAAGAAGGTATTGAGGAGGGTTTATGTCTTATAAGAGGGTCTGCCCAACGTTTTAAAATAACTGACCCAAAAATAAAGGTACCACATATGGGTTGGAATTATTCAATCAAAAAACGCCCATCCTGTTTGATGAATGCTGAGTTAAAAGACCCTCGGTTCTACTTCACTCATTCTTATCATGCTGTTTGTGATAATCCTGAAAATATTGTTGCGACTACTTTTTATGGCTATGACTTCCCAAGTATCATCCAACATAAAAATGTCTTTGGCGTTCAATTTCACCCTGAGAAAAGTCACCGTTATGGGATGACACTACTTAGTGAATTTTCGAAAATCATCTAACTGGATTTATCTTAAATAATTAATTTTTTTACACATTACTCCAGGTATTGAGTTTGTTCAAATACAGACTAGAACTACATCAACCTAAATAATCATTGTTAAAAGGATAACTTAAATGTACATAATGTATACAGGCCCAAGAGATATACATCAAACTCCTGCTTTAAAGAGAGCTCGCTATGCTACTAAAAGAAGCGAGGCAGCTGAGGTTATTATAGATTGGTCTGATAATGATGATGTTTATCTAGAGAATTATATTGAGCACCATTTTAAGTGTAGGAAATCCATTTTCACCCTCATCAACTGGCAAGTATTCCTTTGGCGAAATATCTGGAAATATAGACCTAGAGTTATTTTTAATATGTCAATGTTATCATTCTTGCCTATATTTTTTTATAGCCTTTTTGTAAGAGTCAAAGTTATTTATGATTGTCGGGATTATCTTGCTGTATCCTATAAATGGCCAAGAGTTGTCAAACATCTAATCCAATTAGTTGACAATATAACAGCATTGTTTGCTTCAAAAGTGGTAATTCCGGATGAGTATGGTTATGAATATTTCTACTTACTGAAGCCTAAAAGTTTATATGTAGTCCATAATACTGTTGAGGACTATGGATTAAGAAAAACAACTTTGCCGGGACCTATACGATTAGCTTATTTTGGTTATCTCAGTAAAGATAGGAATTTTGATGCTATTTTTGACTATGTCAGATCTGAACCCAACAATATTGAGCTTCATATAGCATGTAATGTCATTCCTGTTCGGCTGAAAGATATCATTCCCCGCGCTGAAAATATTATTTTTCATGGTGCTCTGTCTCACCTTGAATGCCATAAATTACTGTCGAAAATGGATTATTGCTTGATGATGTATGATGCACAGCTAGCTAATTATCAGAAAATTCAACCAACAAAATTTTATGACTGCTTGGCATTAGGCTTACCTTTTATTTGCTCAAATGGTATGACTAATTTGGAAAAGCATATAGATGGAACCTCTAATTTAATGATTGACTATGGTGAGACCGCTTGGGATGGCCTTAAAAAAACAGAATTATCGCAATATAATTTAGATCTCTATTCGACCTTCTCCTATCAATCGGTACTTAGTGGGTATCGAGAATTTTTTGAATCTCTTGTATGCAAGAAAGACAAAACATCGCCATAGGTGTGTAATATTTGGTCAGAATTATGCTGATATTTGGATCTCGCCCACAGGCAATAAAATGTAGCTTAGAGTGGATCCTCGGTTGGCGGTTTAACGCTTTAATATGAGATAAAGTCTGTTGCTAGGAGGCATATAGAAGCGCTTGATCGTGCTTAAAGTTTCTCGAAATACATTTGTATTATAGTTTAAATGAAATTATGTAGGTACAAAAATAAGTAGAGTTCAATAGACATTGCTTGTAACCTCAAAAGCCTAAAGATATTTAAAATATGCTAAAGATACGTTTTATAAAAATTGTTTTTAAACTAAAGAAAGTATGGCGGTACTCAAGGATCTATGGATTTAAAAGAACTTTGGTTAAGTCTTTTGGACGGATGAGAGTTAACAAAAGTTTATCATATTTACTTATGCCCACCATGGTAATTAAAAAAAGTAAAATTGCACTTATCGGTTGTGGCCAATTTGGTTTTACCACCATTTCTTATTTTTTAAATAGCTATAGTCCTTTCAAAATTTATAAAGTTTTCGATATTAATAGAGATAATGCGAAAACCCTTGCAACTTTTTATGGATGCGAATTCGTTGATGAAGTGGAAGAAATTTTTTGTCCTGAAGTGAAAGTTATTTATATTGCATCCAATCATGCTACTCATACTAAATATGCCTTGATGGCAATAAATAAAGGTGTTGATGTCTATATTGAGAAGCCTATTTCAGTAACTGAGGAGCAACTTCTTGAACTGGAAACTGCCTATAGATTAAGTAGTGTAAATGTATTTTGTGGTTACAATAGACCATTCTCTTCAGCAATTAAGAAAGTTAAGCAAGATATTGATAATTTTTCCCCTTTGATGGTTTCTATTTTTGTTGTTGGGCATTTTATTGATGTTGGTCATTGGTACAGAAAACCAGAAGAAGGTACTCGCGTGTGCGGAAACCTTGGTCACTGGATTGATTTATGCATTCATTTACTCAATCAATCAAATGTATCTGAGTTTGATATAGCAATTACTTACAGTGATGAAAGGATGCCTGATGATAATTTAGTGGTTGTGTTTAAATCTCCGCGTGGTGATGTTTTCAGTCTCATTTTGACGTCATATTCTGAGCCATTTGAAGGAATTGAAGAAACAATTTTAATTCATCAAAAGGACTATCAGGTTCATATTGATGATTTCAGGCGAGCATCCTTTCAAAAACATGATCAAAGGGAAGATATTAAATATAAACCTAAGGATGTCGGGCATAAGGAAGCTATCTTACAGCCATTTAAGCAAGATACAGCGAGAGATTTTGAAGAGGTTATTCGGTCGACAAGATTAATGCTTTATGTAAAAAATATGGTGTTAAAAAAGGCTAAAACCGGTCATTTCAATTGGAGAAAAATATGAAGCAAATCTTACAAAATATTTATAATGGTGTCACTACCTTGGCTGACCTTCCGGCTCCAAAAAGCATAAAAGGGAAGGTAATTATTCAAACTTCAAAAACACTTGTCTCAGTTGGCACTGAGCGGATGTTGGTTGACTTTGGTAAGGCAGGCTGGATTGATAAGGCGCGCTCTCAACCAGACAAAGTTAAAATGGTGTTACAGAAGGTTAAAACTGATGGTTTTCCAGCAACTTATGATGCTGTGAAATCAAAGCTAGATCAGCCGCTACCATTGGGATATTGCAATGTAGGTAAGGTTTTTAATGGAACCGATACAGGATTTGAAAAGAATGCTCGTGTTGTCTCAAATGGCCCTCATGCGGAAGTTGTTCGTGTCCCTAAAAACCTTGTGGCTTTGGTTCCCGATGAAGTGTGCGACGAAACGGCTGCATTTACTGTCTTGGGCGCAATTGCAATGCAAGGTATTCGACTTGTGAATCCTACTGTTGGCGAAACAGTAGTAGTGACAGGTCTGGGTTTGATCGGTTTGCTAACAGTTCAGATTTTAAAGGCTAATGGATGCAGAGTTTTAGGTATCGACTTTGATTCAGCTAAGTGTGAGCTCGCAAGGCAGTTTGGCGCTGAGGTTGTTGATTTATCAAAAGAACAAAACGCTGTTGTTATGGCTGAAGCTTTTTCACGTGGTCGCGGGGTTGATGCTGTAATTATAACAGCAAGCTCAAAGAATAATGATATTGTCCATCAAGCGGCAACGATGTGTCGCAAAAGAGGTCGAATTGTATTAGTGGGTGTTGTTGGTCTTGAATTAAGTAGAGCTGATTTTTATGAAAAAGAACTAACTTTTCAAGTTTCATGCTCCTACGGTCCAGGTCGCTATGATGATGGCTACGAAGATAAAGGAATGGATTATCCACTTGGTTTTGTTCGCTGGACGGAACAACGAAACTTTGAGGCAGTTCTAGATCTAATGGCCTCTGGTTCCATTGATGTTAAACCATTAATAAGTCACCGATTTAAAATTGATGATGCCGTAGCTGCCTATGAGAAGCTTGATGACCGTTCGTCTCTGGGGATTCTGCTGGATTATGAGGAAGCTTCAGCGGAATCACTATCAAAAAATACAGTTGAACTCAGCGAAAATACCATCAGTGAACCCCAGATAGGAAATGTTGCATTTATTGGGGGTGGCAATTACGCATCAAGAGTTCTTATCCCAGCTTTTAAGCAAGCAGGAGCTAATTTAACTACCTTAGTAACCAGTGGTGGTATGAGCGCAGTTCATCATGGTAAAAAAAATGGGTTTCTTAAAGCCTCTACTGACATTGAGCAGGCTTTAGACGATACTGTTGATTCTGTAGTTATTGCTACACAGCACAATCTCCATGCATCTCAAACCATCAAAGCTTTAGAAACAGGTAAGCATGTTTTTGTAGAAAAACCACTGGCTCTTACTCATAATGAAATTGATAAAATTATAGATTCTCATAAAAAGTCTAAGTCTATTGTAATGGTCGGATATAACCGACGTTTTTCACCACATATACAGAAAATTAAAAGCCTTCTCAGTGTTAAGCCTTCACCTAAAACCTTTATTATGACAATGAATGCAGGTGAAATACCCAAGGACCATTGGACTCATGATATTGAAATAGGTGGTGGACGCATTATCGGTGAAGCCTGTCACTATATTGATTTGATGCGCTTTTTGGCTGGATCAAAAATAAAATCCTTTAATGCTGTAAAAATGGGTGAGAATGATTTTGTCGAAGTAACAGAAGATAAGGCTTTAATATCTCTTACTTTTGAGGATGGTTCTATGGGTTCTATTCATTATTTTGCTAATGGAGGAAAGTCTTTTCCTAAAGAGCGTATAGAGGTTTTTTGTGATGATGGGGTGCTCCAGTTAGATAACTTTAGAAAACTTCGCGGTTTTGGATGGAAGGGCTTTAACAAGATGAGTCTTTGGTCGCAGGACAAGGGACAGGAAAATTGTGTTGATGCGTTTATGGAGAGCGTAAAGGAAGGGAGAGAGAGCCCCATTCCACAGGATGAAATTTTTGAAGTAGCGCGCGTTTCTGTGGATATAGCAGAAATGTTGAGAAAATAAATAATTAAATTAGTCTGAGATTATTTCAAATGCACCGAATTAGGAAGCTTTTTCTGTTATTTAATACCTTAAGATATCTAAAGTGGCAGCAAATCTACTTCAGGTTAGTACGGAAATTAATAACACCAAAGGTCACCGAAAGTTTTCAAGGGCAAAAACCTAAGCGCTCAAAAACATGGGAACATCTGCTGCTTTATAACAATAAAATTGATAGTAGACTAGAGGCATGTTTTTTAAATCATACTAAGAAACTTGATTTACCAGCTGACTGGAACAATGAATCACCCAGTAAACTCTGGGTCTATAATTTACATTATTTTGAAGATCTTCTTTCGAATAAAGCTGAAAAAAAACACAAGTTACATTTACAATTATTAAATAGTTGGGTTGATCAAAACCCAGTTGGATATGGCAATGGTTGGGAACCTTACCCCACATCTTTAAGGATTGTTAATATCCTAAAAGCTTGGCTTGGCGGGTTAGAGTTAGATGAAAAATTGTTAAGCAGTGTCTTCGCACAAGCAAGTTTTTTATCGAGTGACCTTGAAAAGCACTTATTAGGTAACCATTATTTTGTAAATTTAAAAGCCTTGTTATTTGCCGGCGTTATTTTTGAAAATACACGTTGGCTAAGCATTGCGGTAAAGGGGTTAATTTCTGAAATTCCTGAACAGATTCTTGAGGATGGTGCCAATTTTGAATTAAGCCCAATGTATCATTCCCTGATACTAGTGGATATGCTCGATATGTTCAACCTATGTAGGGCTTATCCGACCCAGGTGTCTGGTAAATTAGTGTCTCAACTAGAGTATTATATACCGAAAATATTGGCTTTTATGGAGTCAATGACCCACCTTGATGGAGGCGTATCTTTCTTTAACGATTCTGCGGATGGAATTGCTCCAACAAAAGCAAAAATTGAAATTTATGCTGAACAATTGGGGTTTGGAATTAGCCCTCTTGATTTTAGTAAACCTCAAATTATTGATAACGCCAACAGTGGTTATATTTGCGCCACATTAGCAGGCAACAAACTAATATTTGATGCATCAGCTGTAGGTCCTGACTATATCCCAGGTCACGCCCACGCCGACACATTATCTTTTGAGCTATCCATTGGTGCTCAGCGTGTATTTGTTAATTCAGGCACTTCAGAATATGGTTTGAGCTCAAAGCGGCTTAATCAGCGTAAAACAGCTGCGCATAATACAGTTGAAGTTGCTGATAAAGATTCTTCGCAGGTATGGAGTGGTTTTAGAGTTGCCAAAAGAGCAGAGATAATTTCCAGATATGCTGAACTAAAACATGATCATAGCATTGACTTACATGCCGCTCATAATGGTTATAAGTCATTATTCGGTGGATGTATTCATACGCGTAAATTAACTTTTAGTGAAAATAGTCTTATTGTCTCTGATTCACTACAAGGAACATTTAAGAGTGCAAAATCACGTTTTTATTTTCATCCTGATTTAATCATAAGCCTAGAGGACAATTTATTGAGAATTGAAGGGACTGAGTTTATCTTATTTAGCAATCTTAAAGGAAAAGTTGCTTCGCTTGTCGATTCCTTTTGGTATCCCGAGTTTGGATTAGAAGTACCCAATAAAATGCTTCTACTCGACTTTGAAAAACCTCAGCTAGAAGTTGAGTTTACCTGGTCCAAAAACTGATATGCATATACTTTTTTTAACTGACAATTTTCCTCCCGAGGGCAATGCACCAGCAACAAGAACTTTTGAACATGCTCATGAGTGGGTCAATAAGGGCCATAAGGTTACAGTTATTACCTGTGCACCGAATTTCCCAGAAGGGAAAGTGTTCGAAGGTTATAAAAACAAATGGCTGTCAAAGCACAAAATTGAAGGAATTAATGTTTGGCGAGTAAAAACCTATATTACAGCTAATGAAGGGTTCATAAAACGCACAATTGATTTTATTTCTTTCATGTTATCTAGCCTGTTTTTTGGCTTATTTACTCGAAAGGTAGATATTGTAATTGGGACTTCGCCACAGTTTTTTACGGTTATCTCAGCCTGGGCTTTAGCGAAATTCAAACGTGTTCCTTTTGTTTTTGAGCTGCGTGATATTTGGCCTGCTTCTATTACAGCCGTTGGGGCAATGAAAGTAAGTTGGATAATAAAAGTTCTTGAAAAGTTAGAATTATTCTTGTACCACCAAGCTGATTTAATCATTTCAGTAACACATAGTTTTAAACTAGAGCTTCAAAATCGAGGTGTGTCAGCCGATAAGATTAAAGTCGTCCTTAACGGTGTGGATTTATCCAAATATAAGCCTTTACCTGAAAAAGATACGGGGTTTGCTAAAGAATTCCAACTACAAGGGAAGTTTGTGGCTGGTTATGTGGGAACTCACGGTTTGGCGCACGCGCTGGATAGTATTATTCAAGCCGCGGAACTACTTAAAGCTGACGACGATGTCAGAATAGTGTTTGCAGGCGGTGGTGCCGATAGATCGCGATTAGAGAAGTTGGTTAAAGCATGTGACCTGTCTAATGTG
>Ga0206123_10002187_pt1 | contig 17393 bp, 18 predicted proteins | sample Helgoland_Spring_2_FD_160086 | JGI IMG/M metagenome (GOLD analysis project Ga0206123, IMG submission 160086) | Pelagic subsurface seawater microbial communities from Kabeltonne, Helgoland, North Sea - Helgoland_Spring_Bloom_20160316_1 | ecosystem: Environmental > Aquatic > Marine > Epipelagic ...
CATGAGTATCCCAACCAGCTTTTCGCTTTACTTGAAATCCTTTCATAGTTTTATAGCGTGGAAAAATGTCTTTAATGGTACGTGCTAAAACATGATGCACCCCCGGTAAGCCGTTAGCCGATGGCGGTCCTTCAAAAAAAACATAGGGAGTTTTCCCCTCCCGAGAAGTAATACTTTTTTCAAATACATTTTCCTCTTCCCAAAATTTGAGAATGTCTTCTCCTATTTTTGGGAGGTTTAAGCCTTTGTATGTTTCAAATTTTGTACTCATTATTTTTTGCTTTTGCAAATTGTTTTTAACACTAAAAAGAACGCTGCGAATTTAATAAATAGTTAAGATAAGGCAATGGCTTATTGCCTTAAAATTAAGCGACTAAAAAAGCTCTGTGGAATTAACCACAGAGCTTTATATAGTTAAAAAGAATTGGTTTTTATCGCACCATTCTAATTTCTCCTGACTCTACAACATTCACATCATCTTCTGTATAAATATTATTATAACTGAATCTTAGCTCATTTTAATTAAATTTCAAATTTAATTTCTTTTCAGTAGCTTAGACCTAAATTTTTAATCTTTTTCCTTTTGAAACAATTCATTTTCTGTTTAGTATTTCTTCCTATAACTTCAATCGCACAAGACTATGTGGATATTTTTAAGTTTGGATATACCTATACTGATCAAGCAAAATTTGAAGACACTAACGAGAACACCCCTATTAACGCCTTTAACGCTGCAGTAACCTTCCCCATTGAATTAAGTTCAAAGCATGTTTTTTTAACCGGTATCGATTTAAGCTCACATAACTTGTGGTTGTCTCCTGAATACAACCAGTCGACAACCTTATACAATACATTGTTAAAAGTTGGCCTTGCGACAACCTTCTCGGAAAAATGGAGTAGTACCTTTGTTTTGTTGCCTAAAATTGCTTCTGATTACAAAACAATTTCTGGAGATGATTTTAATTTTGGAATCTATGCCATTGCAAAACTTAAAAAAAGCGAATATTTTAAGTTCCGTTTTGGATTGTACGCCTCCACTGAATTGTTTGGAGTTTTTGCTACTCCTATTGTTGGCGCCTACTATTTGAGTCCCCATAAACGTTTTGAAATAGATGCTTCTTTGCCAATTACTGCGGCTGTGAATTACCATTTTGAGAGAATGTCTATCGGATTTGATTATTTTGCCATTGGGAGAAGTTATAATATTAGCCAGGAAACCTCAACACCTGTTTATGTGGACCAGCGTCCAATTGAAGCAAGTACTTATATTCAATTTGGTCTAGTAGAAAACAGTATTTTATTAAGAGCAAAATTGGGGTATTCTAATAATACGAATGAAGTTTATGCGCAAGGGGATCGGTTAAATTATAGGATTTCAGCTTTTAGTTTTGGAGATAACAGAACGCAACTAAATTCTGATATTTTAGGCAGTGTTTTCCTTAAATTTGAGGCGATTTATAGAATACATTTTAAAAAAAATAATGCTACGTCTAAAATATAATTGGTAATTTTATATCATGAAGAAACGTTGTCCAGAATGTGGTGATAAAATAATTGGCAGGGCTGACAAAAAGTTTTGTAGTGACGCTTGCAGAAATACTCATAATAACGCACTCAACAAAGACAGTAAAAATCTTGTTAGAAATATTAATAATCGATTGCGAAAAAATTATCGGATTTTGGAGTCCTTGAATCCTGACGGTAAAACAAAAACAACTAAGGAAAAATTACTTCGATTGGGGTTTAACTTTGAATTTTTTACCAATATTTACACCACTAAAACCGGATCGGTTTATTTTTATTTATACGACCAAGGATATCTTGCACTAGAAAACGATTTTTATCTTATTGTAAAAAGGCAATAATTACTCTATTCAACAACTTTAAATGTTTCTATGGCTTGATTAGGTTCTATAATGGTATAATCTTTCCAAAATGTGGGATCATATTGCGATAAATAAGTTGCTTTTACCAACTTCTGTTCTTCAATTTTATCAAAATAATCTTGATTAATAGCTTCGGATTCAAAAACAACAAACTCATATTTTGATAATTGATTGCCTTGTATTTTTAAGTTTAAGGAAAGTTCATTTTGTTTTCTTCTGCCCTTAACATTTTTATTTTTTTCTATCACTTTTAAAGGTCTATCCAAGCCCATATAACCCCCATCATTGAGTTCCAAATACCTTGGACTATAACTGCCATTTAAATCTTTATCAAATAACATTTTACCTCTAAACACATCATTTCTATAACTAATCCCCAAAAGCTCAAATTTACTTAAAGACTTCACATTCTCGAAATCTAATCTAACAATAGCAAAATCTTGCGTATTAACATATAGCACTCCCTTAAACTCTTTTCCTCCTTTTGGACTAAATGGAATAATATATACTGACATTCCGTTAATTACTGTATAATTTTCCAGACTAAAATTATACCTGTTTGATTTATCGATAACATCTATCTTACTGTCTTCTGTAAAAAATAATTGTTCGTACAGATTCGCTATTTGATTTCCAATTTGTTTATGAAAATTAATATCTCCCTCTGCTTTTCTTTTTTCAATTTCCGCTTTCACCTCTTCATTCTCTTTCAGAATCGAGTCCACTTCCATTTTGGTGCTAAATATTCCTGATTTAATTTTTATATAAGAGTCTTTTTTGATGTTATCATTAAAAATTTTTTCAAGCTTTTTTCCAATACCCTCTGCTGAAATATCACTATTTTTATCATACAATTCAGCGGCTTTATTTATATTTAATTTATAGCGATCATAATTACCATATAACTCAGCAACTACTTCCTTATAATAAGATGTTTTATTTGGAATAATAGTACGAATACTATCGATTAATTTTTTGTTAAGTTCGTCTATTGTTGATTTTTCAAATCCAAAATCTAATTTTTTCATCGTCCCAATTTCTGATTGACGAAAAAATATTTTCTTTTTCGTAAGATCTGTCGCATAATTTTTAGGCAGGTGCTCTTTAACTTTTTCAATAATTTCGTCTACTTCAAGGATATTAGTTGTTAAAAACACCTCCTTGAGTTGGTATGTTTTTGGAGTCAATAAAATCTTTAAAGCTTCTGCCTCCTCAAAAAATACTCCCTTTGTTTCGTAGCCCATGTAAGAAACAAAAATAGAATCTTGTGGCTGTTTTACATTTTCTAATGAAAAAGTAAATTCTCCGTCTTCATTAGTGATCAAACCTTGATTTAAACCTGTTTCGACTGTTGCATAGGGAATTGATTGTTTAGTTTCCATATCCAGAACCCTCGCAGAGAATGTTTGCGCATCTGAAGGAATGAAACAAAGGTTAAATACTAAGAAAAGAGATGGTTTTAAATACATTAACAAAAAATTTATTTTCACAAATATAGTACGGCGATATTTATTCTAAAATATCGCCGTATCAAATAAATATTAAATTAGGTTTTGCTTATTCTACTGCGTCAGCTTGATCGGTTTCTGGAGTAACTTGAAAGGAAGCAACCATTCCGCCAAGGTCAAAATAATCGCCACCTGTAATTATTTTACCGTCCTTAAAATCAAATGTATGGTAGGAGGTTAACTCTAAAGGAGTTTCTGTTGCGGTGTGTGTTCCTGTCCAAACACCATACGATCTTACGCTACCGTCTAATTGACCGGTTTCTGCATTTACTCCAGGTAACCAGTTATTAGCGGTATACTTTAAATTGTCAAACATATCGTGATACATCACAATTGCAGCCATGTGGTCTGCTTTATTTAACTGACCAGAACCATAAGCAGGACCCTGCCATTCAAGATCATCATGAAAAAGAGCACTGATACCATCTGCATCTTCGAGAGCATGCAGATTCACTAATTCTTTAACGGTTTCAACATTTTTACTAAAATCGACATGATTTCCACTTTCGCAAGAGAATAGGAAAGCTACTATCGATAGGGATACTAAAATAGTTTTCATTGTTTTATGGTTTTAATTTATGTTAAGTGTTAAATTTATAAATTATTGTTTATTATTTGCGCAAATAATCAATAAATTAACTTTTTATTGACATTAAAATAACATAAAAAAATAAATAAAAATTTATTTTTATCAAATAAAACAATTTTAAATGATGAAAAAATATTTATCCCTACTATTCTTTTTCGCTCTTACTTTAGGCATAAACGCTCAAGATGCTCCTATAAGTGACGCGGAGAAAACTTCAATTAAAGCTACAAACCCTTTTAGTTCGGTTTATCCAACTTCAATTTTAAAAAGTTCAGATACTTATTTTAAAGCTCAAATGGGCTTATATAAAGAAGGGGTTATTCCTGAAAAGGAAGCTCATCTTGTTGGTATTGCAACTTCTGCAGCCATCAAATGTCAATATTGTATTCCCTATCACGTGGCTGAGCTAAAAAGACTCGGTGCTACTGACGAAGAAATAAAAACGGCTGTATTAATTGCAGCAGATATTATGAAAATGAGCACCCTATTTTATGGAAATGAATTCGATTTGGAAAATTTTAAAAAGATGCTCAAAGGGGAATAAGATTTTAATTATTTTACCTAACACAGAAGAGTGTGATTAAAAACTTGATGAAACTGCTTGAAAATTACATTTAAATGAAAGTTTTTTGTAATTTTACTTTATAACTTCTTTCTAAATTAATAGAATAATAACTACCACTTTTTTTGCTCTTTGTTTTTGATAACAAAAGAGTCGATAATTCAATTTTTTTATTAATAAATCAAACAAAACAATGAAAAGACTTATTCTACTATTTTTAATGGCAACTATACTAACGAGTTGTAACAACAATCCTGATTACGCTAAAAACCTAGCAACTGCTCAAAAATTATTTCAACTTCATGAAGAAGAAAATCTAGAAGCTCAATTAGCTTTAGTAAGCGAAAAAATGGAATCAATTACCTCTATGTATGGTGCAAAAGCATCAGGCTTTGACCAGTATAAAGCTATGCTAGAAGGGTATCATAACGATTTTGATGATATCAAGTACAATGCAAATGTTTGGCTTCCAGGAACAGACCAAGAAGGCGTATTGGATGGAAGTGTAAGAACCTATGGAACTTGGACGGGAACTAATGTTGCTACGGGAAAACAATTGAGTCTGATGGGCTACTGGTATTTTAATTTTGACGCAGAAGGAAAAGTGATCACTCAAGGAGATTTCTTTGACTATGGCGGAATGTATAATGCTGTTTATCCTAAAACAAAAGTTTTTGCAACCATCGAAATTAAAGATGGTAAAGCCAATGAAATCATGGCACTTTTAAACAGTGAAGGCGGCCTAGCCGCTACCAGAGCATACGAAGGTTGTATGTCTACAGAGATGGTTTACAATAGTGAAACAAATACGGTTTGGATTGTCGAAGATTGGGCATCTAACGATCTATTCTTAAAATATATTGAATGGAGACAAACTGCAGATGAATATAAAATTATTGAAAAAATGATTCCTTATATGAAAGGAGGAGCTAACGGTCTAACTGTAGCTCATTCAAATAGTAACTATACCGCCTATTAATATCAACTCAAGACCTTTATAATAACTAACCGCAAAAAGCTTATTATTTTACTAACAATTAAAAAACTTTACAATGAAATAAATTATTTTAGTATTAGCATTTTTTGCTACAGTGTCACTTAGCGCACAAACAATGGCCTATAGTGTGGTCGAATTTAAAGCCAAACCACACACTCAGAAAGATATTCTCAATGTTTTTAATGAAACATTTGATGATGTTGAAATGAATCAAGGCGGAATTTCTTTAGAACGACTTGGAAATGGAAGGTCAAACGGAGCAACCCATCGCTTGGTTTGGTTTTGGACTATGGGAGAGGAGATGATGGCAGAAGATGCTGTTAGCGATGATAAAAATGATGCTTTTTGGGCAAATATGGTTAATTATGTAGATGAATGGCAAGCATCCTATTCTGGAAGAGTATTGAGTTGGCAAAACGGAGATGCAGAGGAAAATCGTGTTGTTCATATTTGGGATATTAAAATTGATGATCCAATGATGTTTAAAGCAGGTCATGATAAAATTGTTGAAGAGTTTAAAGATGATTTTGAAGGTAGAGCTGTTGGATTTGGCACCTACGATTTTGGAAGGCCCAATGGTGCATCTCACTGGGTAGCTTTATCAGGAAAAGACAAAGAAGACCATATGATGTTGTATGATAAACTTCAAAAAGATGATAAATTTATGAAACTTATCCAAGAGAGAGGACCTCGAGAAGATGTAAAAGACTACGAATTACGTATTTTAAAACAATTTAACTAAATAGATTAATCATGAAAAAATTATTCACTTTTTTCGGTGTGTTATTTTTATGCACTTCGATTTGTACAGCAGGGATAAATCCCGTTTTAGAACCAATTCCTGCAGACGATTTTACAATGCTAAAGTCTCTTGAAGGAAAATGGGCTGGAACTTTAGAGAGAACTAATGGTTCCTCAGATAGTTTTAATGTCGAATATAGTATTACTTCAAATGGTAGCGCTTTAATGGAGGAGAGCTTTACAGGGGGCATTGAAATGCTTACTATTTTTAACTTACAAAATGATGAACTTTTACTGACTCATTACTGTGGTTTAAAAAACCGTCCTGTATCTCGTTTAGAAAGTAGCAAAGATGGTGTGTTTGAATTTACTACGGATGCTGAGCTTAGCAACTTATCTCTTGCTAAAGATATGTTTGTGACCTCTTGGAAAATAGATACGATGCCGGAAGATCCAAATCAAGCCTACTACGAGTATACGGTTTCGGGTCCAAAAGGAGTTGCTTTTAAAGCTACTTGCAATCTGACTCGTGTCAATTAAAAAGTAAACCTAGAAATAGTGTTTTCTACAATAAAAAACCCTCCAATTGGAGGGTTTTTTTATAGCCTTATGTTATGATTTTAATCAACTTTAAAAGTTTAACAGGGCTAGTTTAACAAAACCAAAATCATTTTAAAGCCCCACTTAACTACAATAAAACGCAATTCATCGTATTTTTCCCATAAAAAACAATACCTTTAAAAAAAATTAAAATCTTAATGCATAAGGTAATAAAAAAATGAAGCGAGAACTAAAAATTTTATTAATTGAAGATGATACCATTGAACTTATGAAACTAAATAGGGCAATGTTATCGTTAAACATGAATCATAAAGTTACAGAGGTAAACAATGGTGAAGATGCATTAGAGCTATTATTAAATAAAGAATATTATCCAGATATCATTCTATTAGACCTTAATATGCCAAAAATTAATGGGATTGAATTTCTAAGCATCTTAAAAACAAATGAGTCACTAAAATTTATACCTACCATAATTTTAACTACCTCTAGTAATAAAAAAGACCTTTTGGAGTGTTATAATATTGGGATTGCTGGTTATGTCCAGAAACCATTAAAATATCAAGATTATATAGCTAAAATAAATATATTACTCTCCTATTGGAGTGCAAACGAGTTAATAAAATAATCATGAAAGGAATTGTATTTACAGAATTTTTAGAATTGGTTGAAAATAAGTTTGGTTTAGAAATGGTGGATACCATAATTATAAATTCAGATTTAAAGTCCAATGGAGTTTACACCTCTGTTGGTACTTATAGTTTTTCTGAAATGTTACAGCTCCTAACTCATTTAAGTGAACATACAGGAATATCGAAAGATGATTTGTTGCTAACTTATGGTGAACATTTTTTTAGTGTATTGGAAGTTAGCTACCCTGAATTACTTAGTACCTATAATGACCCGATGGAAATGATTTCTTCTATTGAAAATCATATTCATGTAGAGGTTAAAAAAATATATCCAGATGCAGAGTTGCCAACCTTCGAAATAGTAAAAAAAACAGCAAATTCATTGATTATGATTTATAAATCAAGCAGAGCAATGCATCATTTTGGATTAGGATTAATGAAAAAAACATTTAAATATTTTAATGTTACTAGTGAAATAAAACTAAAAAAATTAAATGCTCAGGGTACTAGAGTTGAGTTTAATATTTCTACCCATCAATGAATCAAAAAGAAATAAACATATTAAAAAGAGCTTTCGATAGAGAGCGAGCCTCCAGAAAACTCGCTGAAAAAATTTTAGAGGAAAAGTCTAAGGAATTGTATCAACTTAATTTAAAATTAGAACAATCTAATATAACATTAACTTCCTTAAATAATAAAGTTAACTCTCAGCTACAGGGTGTTTTTGAAAATCTTGTTGATGCTTATGTCGAAATAGATTTAAATGGGAATATAGTAGAGATGAATAATTCTGCGGTTGATTTATTAGAGTTAAAAAATCTTTCTGATAAAGTCAATGTATTAAGTATGGTACACCCTAATGATATAGAAATGGTTGCTCCCAACTTTAAAGAGCTCTTAAAAAACGGATCTATAACCGATTTTAGGGTTAAAATCGTCACTCACAATAATAAAACAAAGTTGGTCCACATCAATGCTAGTAGTATATATGATAATGGAATTGCTTCTGGAGCCCAAGGAATTTTAAGAGATATTACGATAGAAGATAAATATCAGAAAGCTATTGAAGGAGAAAAACTAAAATACGAGAACATCATTGCCAATATGAATCTTGGGTTAATTGAGGTAAATAATCATGATGAAATTTTAATGGCAAATCAAAGTTTTTTAGATATGTCAGGATTCAAGCAAAGTGAATTAGTAGGTAAAAAATGTTCAGAAATTTTTCAGTTAGATACTATTAATTCAGATAAAATACACAAAACGATTGATGTGCGATTGGAAGGAGAGTCCAATTCTTATGAATTAAAAGTAAAAATAAAAAGTGGGGAGACGAGACATTGGTTAGTTAGTGGAGCTCCAAATTTCGATAAAAAAGGCAATGTAATTGGATCTATAGGTATCCATCTAGATATTACTGAAGCTAAAAATAATAGGGAATTATTAGAGGAACAAAAAATGGAGTTAGACACTATTTTCAGTAATGTTCCTATGGGTATTATTCTAGGAAAAAATGATAAATTTATCAGAACAAATTCAACGTTTGATGAATTAATGGGGGTAAAAAAAGAGGAGGTTTTAGGAACTTCAATGGAAAAATTTGCCCTAGCATCTTCGAGCGATAAAGAACTTCTAAAGAAGATGAATAGCGGGAAACTAGATCACTTTGCCGTTAACAAAAGATACCTCAGAAAAGATGGAACTGTTTTATGGGTGAAAATTACCTTGAATGCTATTAAAGATTTTAGTGGTGTTACTAAATATCAGTTGGGATTGATAGAAGACATTACTTCCGAAAGAGAAAATACAGCTATCATTAAAACTATTGATAGAATTACAAAGGCCTTACTTGGAAAAACTAACATCTATGAGATTGCATGGTCAATTGTTGGTTACATAGCGGACTATCTCGACACAAATGATTGTATAATTTATCTTGTAAATAAGGAAAAGAACGTTTTAGAACAAATTGCGGTTTATGGAGATAAATTAGGGAAAGATTACGGTATTAAAAATAAATTAGATATCCCAATGTCTGACGGTATTGTGGGAACAGTTGTTCAATCTGGAATTTCTGAAATTATAAAAGACACCTCAAAAGATCCTCGATATATTGTTGACGATTCCATCCGTTTATCAGAAATTACGGTTCCAATTATAAGTAATGGAGAAGTAATTGGAATTATTGACTCTGAACATAAAAATAAAAATCACTACTCAAAAGAACAGGCAAAAATATTAGAAAATATAGCTAATTTAGTGGCAATTAGTCTTAAAACAGCGCTTAACATAAGAGAACGTGAAACGGTAGAACTTAAAAACAAAGAATTACTTAAAGAATGGGAAAAAAGTAACGAAGCGCTTCAAGAATATGCTCACATTGTATCGCACGATTTAAAATCGCCACTGCGCTCTATTGACGCGCTAGTTAACTGGTTAAAAGAAGATAACAAGGACTTATTTGACGAGAATAGCCTTAAAAATTTTGAACTCATAGAAACAACACTCGAAAGAATGGAACAATTAATATCGGATGTGCTGCATTATTCTAGAGTGGATATTGAAGCTTCGAAAAAAACGGATGTTGATTTAAATGCTATTATTGAAGGCATCATCACTGTTCTTTACATCCCAAGTCATGTGAGTATTAATGTTAATCAAGTACTTCCATCTATTAAAGGAGATAAAACAAAGCTTCAGCAAGTTTTTTTGAATCTAATTACCAATGCAATTAAATTTTCAGATAAGAGTAAAGGCCTTATAGAAATTGATTTTTCTACCAAAGAAAATCATTATGAGTTTTCTATCAAAGATAACGGAATCGGAATTGACAAAAAATATCATAATAAAATTTTCAAGATTTTTCACACCCTAAATAGAAGTAAAGATTCTACCGGAATTGGACTCTCCATAGTAAAGAAAATTGTTGGTTTACACGGAGGAGATATTTGGTTAGAAAGTGAATTAAAAAAAGGCACCACTTTCTATTTTACATTAAAAAAATAACAGCGGAAAATACTGTGAAAGAACAAGCCAACTTAAATTATATTAACAGCCTATCCGGAGGTGATAAATCCTTTGAAATAAAGCTAATTTCTATTATCAAAAAAGAATTTAAAATTGAAAAAAATATATATTATGATAATATAAAATCTGAAAAATTAAAATTATGTTCAGAAAACGTGCATAAGATTAAACATAAAATTAGTATTTTGGGACTCGAAAAGAGTTATAAAATTGCAGAACAGCACGAAAATAATTTACGCGAAGGAAATTCGGCACTGCAAGATAAATTTTCTGACATACTGAATAATGTAACTAATTATGTAAATAAATTATAATGAATTGTATAATTATTGATGATGAAGCTACTTCTAGAACTATAATTGGGGAATTATGTTCGAGCTACAAAAATCTTAATGTAGTAGAGGTATTTTCTAACGCTATTGAAGCGATTAAATATTTAAATCAAAATAAAACAGATTTAATATTTCTTGATATCCATATGCCTGATTTTAACGGCTTTGATTTTATCAGGACTTTAAAGGACCCCCCGTATATCATCCTAACAACGGCTGATGCCGAATTTGCGATCCAAGCATTTGAGTACGATTGCATCGTAGATTACATTGTAAAGCCTATTAAACCAGAGCGTTTTAAAAAGTCTATACAAAAAGTAGAAGGAAAACTTAACGAAAAAGTTACTGCTACTGTTACTGATAAAGAGAAGCAACAGACAGGCGATGATTTTTATGTAAACATTAATAAGCGTTTAATTAAAATCGACATTCAAAGTATTTATTTGGTGGAAGCAAAGGGCGATTATATTTATTTGAAAACCGACAATAAGAACTATACGGTACATTCTACTTTAAAAAAGATCGAAGAAAAACTACCCGATCATATGTTCTTAAAAATACACCGATCATACATCATTAATATTAATAAAATTATTGATATTGAAGACAATAGTGTATTAATCGAAAAAGATATTGTTCCCGTAAGCAGGTCTAACAGACCTGAATTAATGAAAAGGCTAAATCTACTCTAAGTAAAAAAAATAGAAGTAGCTGATCAAACAGTTGCTGCTGTGTTTTTTTTAATTATTATTGCATCTATATTAACTATAAAAAATAATCATGCAAAATTTATTTAAATTATCATTAGTTCTGTTGATCTTAGTTTTCGCGACAGAAAAGTTAAGTGCTCAAAAATTGAAAACTTTTAATAGCTCCATCACAAAAAAAATGGGCCCAAAAAAAATTGCTGTTCCTTATACAGATGTCACTTCATTTATGGGTTACGCATCTCCAGGAACAGAAGATGAAATTAAAGACGGTAAAAAGTTTTATTACATTTATGTTTGGATTCCAGTGGTGGCTCCAGAAATAGGAGTTAGGATGATGTCCCCTGCTGGCACAATTAAATCAAAAAATATCGTTACATCTGCTGATTATACCGAAAATAGTGATTCTAACGATTACTTTGATACTTACATAACACTAGAAAGATCGGATATATTCACAAAACAAGGTATTAGTGAAGAAGGAGTTGCCAATGCTAATTGGAATACCCTAGCGCGTAACGATGATAGTGGTGAAATGCCAAAAAATCCAGGTGGAAGAAGCTACAATTCTCTACTAAGATATGAGAGTAATTTAAATGATCCTCTGGGAGCTCTTACTGTAGGACTATATCGAATAGGTTTTACTACTTACAAGAAAGGAGAGGTTAGTGGTACCTTTTTAGCACAGGTTGGATCTCCTGTAAAATTACCAGGTGTTGGAGTAGCAAAAACTATTAGTGCGCTTTTAGAGCAAATTAACAATTAACTATTTGTAAGCTTTTTCTATAAATAAACTAGAGTTATGGAGTTTCCACTGGAAGCTAACAAACAAACAACCCTTTATATTAAAAATATAAAGGGTTGTTTTAATAACACAAATAATTAAAATTACAACTTTAAAAAATCAATTTAAAATAGGGATTTATAAGTGATTTTTTTAGGTTGATTTTCGCCATAGGCTACTCCAATATCTCTAACGGCCTTGATTCTACTTGCTACATTATCCAATTCTCTATTTCTTATGTTGAGGTCGTCTTTATACTTCTCGTAATTAAGATCCCATTCTCGTTGTTCTCTTTCATCTAGCAGACCAGCTATTTCAGCAGCTAATGCACTGCTCTCTGCGTAGCATGGAGAAGATGCATTTATATTTGCTAGTGCAGCGGCAGCACCTGAGGAATTGCGATTGGCCCAATATCCTTTTGCCTCTCCTAAGTATTTGGAACATATCCCTGTGTTAATCTGTGTTAGAAGCGCTTCTACTTCACTGTAACAGTCCATACCTTTGGAGAACATATTTAAAACTTGAGATGCGCTTTCAAAATCATTTGCAGATATAAGTGCTTTTGCTTCAGCAATTCTTTCTTGACACTCAAATTCAAGTTTTTGATTCATGATTACGACCGCCATATCCATTGATTTATCATAACATTCCTTAGTAACCTGAGGCACTTGGTTTAGTGTAAAAATTGCTTTTTCAAACTCACGTGAATCTGCTAAAGTTTGAGCTTCCTTTGAAATAAAGTCACAATTAGCATTATAGTATTCAATTATCTTTTCTTTACCAGCAGTAAGAACTGCTTGAACGTCTCTATGTCTAGGATTTATTTTTTTTATAGCACTGATAAAAGCTTTATCTTCAGAATTTCCTGATCCCTTAAATTCGATGTATTCTGAGGCAAATAACTTCCCGTCAATTCCATCACCAACAGCTAAGGTAACCTCAATAGTAACTACATGTTTTGTTGGAGGTCCTGGTAAGATATCCTTGGTCACAACGTTAAGATCTCCTGATATTATAAAACGATTATTTGATCCTTTAGCGCCACCCAATCCGTTTCGGGTTGTTATCTGTCCTAACTTGGTAATAAATAACTTTCTAGCATGTGGTGTCGACTCTAAAATATTGTCAGGGATAAATGAGGTTAAAGCGATTCTCGCTACATCATCACTTTTCCCTAAATTATTTTGGGCAGTCAAAGATGATACCATTAAGATTAGTACTAATTTAATTATATTTTTCATAATGTATTATTTTTCTCCTACGTATATAATTGCTCCTCCAACTCCCTTCGGAACTACTTTAGAAGGATAGCCAAATTGTTTTTTAATAAAACGAGATAATTTACCAGCAAATTTTGATGCATCAAGAGGCTCTGTTGTCATTCCATCACCAAATAGATCTTCCACTTCCTCTGACACGTCAATTCTAAGTTGTTTTACAGTGATTTTATTCTCGGTTGCATTAAAATTAAAGGCTTTATCTCGTGCAATAGATCCTAAATAGCTTCTAATTAAAGATTGTAGTTCCATTTCTCTTCCTTTAAACTCAATGTCATCATTAAAATAATAATCAAAACTGTCGAACCTTCTAATATCTAAAGATATTTCTCTTCCTTTTTCAATAATTTCATTAAAATGATCTTGATGCTCTGAAAGGAAATCATCCATTTTATCAGCTACTGCTTGCCTTAAAAGTTCTGAAGTAGATGCACTCATTGATTTTGGCCCTGAGTCGTCAGCTCCAGCAAATCTTTTACCCGTATACGCATCAATGGCCTCTATACCATAATCAAGCCAATTTTGGATACCATTAGTTTGCTTTGTATAAGTTACGTCCCAACGAATATCAGGTCTAGCTACGGCTAATATATCCTCTAAAATAGAAGATTCAGAACCTCCACCCTGACGTCCTTCAACTGAATTTGCAATTGCATCATCCTCTGCTAATTTTTTAATTTCTTCAGATAGTTTAACTGGGCTGTATCCTCTTTCCCCTAAAAGGTCCTCAAGAGTTCTCATAGCAGTCCCTAATTCAGGATTTAATAGTGCAGCTTGATAATCTGGCGAATATACTGTAACACCTTGATTGTCTAGTTTATTCATATAATTATTTGCATTCATCCATATATCAGAGGGGAAAACCATTATAATAGGCTTTGGACCTCCCGCAGCTTCAAGTTCATCCCCAAGTGCTTCTATAATTTTATCTGATTCAAGTTTTTCTCTAAGAGTATCAACGTTTACCGAAACTATGTGAGTAACTTTATATGTTTTTGCTTTTTTTAATTTTTCAGTACCCGGCTCAGCAGTACCAGATGGAACAGTTGCAAATTGATTAAAAGCTTGCGAGTTGTAAAAGAAATCCTCAAAATATTGAAAGTTATCTTCATAAACTGAATTGGGTATTACCGGTGCTTTAGTTGAACAACCTAGATTATTACCAGAAATTCCCTTAAAAAGTACAGCATGAATAGCATCTCTTTTGGCTTGAGATAATGATTGCCTCAAATCAGCTACATAGGAAGTAATTTGAACCAAATAACTACTTCCAGCTCCTCCGGATTGAAAGCAAATTGACTCATATTGCCAATTTCTTGTTCTTTCTTGTGAAATTCTATCCTCTCTTTTTGTCTGAGCAATTAAATTTACAGGTATTAAGATTGAAATAATTAAAAATATTTTTAAAGTCTTCATATTTTATTTTTTTAATTTTACATAATGAATACCAGGAATAAATTTTTTGTTACCTTTCTTGAAATAGGTTAGTCCAGGCTCTACATCTTTTCCAATTTCAAAGGAATTATTCCATATACGTTTTTTATCAACCTTCATAGTACCAATACTCTTATACTCTCCTTTTTTAACTTCTAAAACATCAAATACTTCATCTCCCTCAAGACCCTCTTTTGTACCCGCTGCAATAGCAAAGCCATCCCTTAAAGGGAATACCGGTTTAAAAACATCATTTTTCTTTTGAAGTTTAAAAAGTACTTTATCCATATTTCGGATGGTTGAACGATCAAAAATATCATCTTGAGTTCTATTTTTATCTTCTTCTTTTAGTGAAAAAGTTACTAATGATGTAGATTTCTGTTGATTTAGAAATTCTAAATTAAAACTGAGAGCATTTAATTTTTCAAGATTAATTTTTGGAGTATCCCCCTCAAGTTCTATAGTTGTTAAGAAAAGATCAAAAACAGATTGGTCCCAATCTAATTTATAAAGCCAAGAAGTTGACCAAACTGAATAGCCCTCTGAAGCTTTTTCATATGCTTGATCAGCTTTTTTCATAGCAGCATCTCTCAACATCCCTGATAATTCTTCAGCTAATACATATGCAGCTTGTCTTACAACCTCTGCAGGTACCGCATTGCTTATATAATATAATCTAGTAAACACTACAAAAGTATTGGAAATAAGTTTATTTATTACATCCGTTTGCATATCTTGAACAGCTGTTAATGCGGCTGATTCAACAGATTCATTCTCAAGAGTCCTTGAGGTAATATAAGCATTACTAAAAGACCCATCAGCTTTAATTGACCACCATTTCTTTATTAATTCGTGAGCTATCTTTTTTTCAGCTATATATTTATCTAACTGCAATTTAACCATAGAATTATCTTGGATTTTTAGAGCACCACCAGTAGCATCAGAAGCAGATTGACTCATTGCATTGCCAAGCGCGTTGTTGCTCTTGCCTGCGGCAGCCATTTCCTCCTCTGACAGTTGCCAGTTTTCTAAACGGATTTTATTTAAATCAATTGAATGATTATTATAATTTTCTGGAAAATGATCTTTGTGAAATTTTTCATAGGACCTTAGAACGTAATCGCCACTTTCAAAGCTAAAATCATCGACAAGGTGAAGATGAAGAGAACTTCTAGTGTAGTCATTTTTGTCTTGCGCCATCAATAACAAAGGAGCCATCAATAACAGGGATAGTAATTTTTTCATATAATATGTTTTATTTTAAAATTATAGCTAACATATTAAAAAAAAAATTAATAATTGATACATGTTTGATACATCTTTATTTTTAAGTGGCTATGGAATAAATCCATCTTTAATTAAATTACCACTAAACTTTTAAAACACCTCTTGAATCCACCAGATTATCCCCATTAATAAAATTCTTTTATTGTTGGGAATAATTTTTTGATTAAATTTAACTAACAATAAATATTAGTAACTAATTAGATTGAAAATAGTTTTCTATATTTTTTAAAAAAAACTAAATGATTCAAAAAATTAAATTACTGGTAGTAGTATTATTACTATTAACTTTCAATGCTTGCAATCAAGACGATGATTCTAGTTCTAATTCACAAAGCCCCTCCATAAATAAAATACTAGCTTTAGGAGCATCAAGAGTAGAAGGGTCTAGACCTGAATTTGAAAGCTATAGATATGAACTCTGGAAAGACTTAAAAGAAAATAATTGGATGTTTGATTTTATTGGAACTCAAACTGACGAATCTTCTTATCCAACATTTAATAATATGAATTTTGATGTAGACCACGAAGGTAGAGGTGGTTGGACCTCTGGTGAAATACTAAATGGCCTTAGTGGTTGGTTAAATCAAACGGGGTCTGCTGATATTGTTTTACTAAGTTCGCCAGGGGGTAATGACGCACTTGAAGGATTACCCTATTCACAAGCAGTATCAAACATCAATTACATAATTGATGTTCTTCAAGCCGACAATCCTAGTATCACAATTATTCTTGAGCAGATGGCTCCTGGTAGAAGTGATATAATGACTTCAGAATTAACTGAGTTTTTTACACAAATGCAGCAAGAAGTTTTAAATATTGCAGCTAATAAAACAACGACTACTTCTTCTGTAATGGCAGTGGATATGTTTACAGGATTTAATGACGATTTGTTAGCTGATGACGTACATTACAATGAAGCAGGTGCTGTATTTATTGCCAATAGATATTATACCATTCTTATAAATGTGTTGGAATAAAAAAAAGAGGTTATATCTTATCTAATAATTTACAGAGTGAGATCAAATCTTCCCCAAAATAGTGTGACTTCACTCCTATGGGCTCCAAAATT
>Ga0206123_10002193_pt1 | contig 17339 bp, 15 predicted proteins | sample Helgoland_Spring_2_FD_160086 | JGI IMG/M metagenome (GOLD analysis project Ga0206123, IMG submission 160086) | Pelagic subsurface seawater microbial communities from Kabeltonne, Helgoland, North Sea - Helgoland_Spring_Bloom_20160316_1 | ecosystem: Environmental > Aquatic > Marine > Epipelagic ...
GCCGGTCGCTAGCCGGCACGTGGTCGATGGGTTTCTAGCGTTTGCCGCCCATATCGGCGCGCCCGAGCCGGTGTACGACTGGCGTGTGCCGGTCGCCGCGAGCGACCGGAGCCGGGCCGCGGAATTGCTGGGCGACGACCGGCGCCCGATACTGTTCATCAGCCCCTGTTCCAGCCACACACGCCGCAACTGGCAGGCCGAGCGTTATGCCGCCGCTGCGGACCATGCCGTGCGCGAGCACGGCATGCGTTGCGTGATCGTGGGCGCGCCGAGCGCGCAGGAAAAAGCGATGGGCCAGGCTATCCAGGCCGCGATGGCCGAGCCGGCCGATAATCTCGTCGGCGCGACTACGCTCAAACAGCTGTTGGCTCTGTTCGAGCGTGGCCGATTGCTCGTCAGCCCCGATTCCGGTCCGGCGCACATGGCCAGCGCGGCCGGGATCACCACTATTTCGTTGCATGCGGCCACCGATCCCCGGCGCAGCGGCGCCTATCGCTCGCGCGAGCTGTGTGTGGATTATTTTGCCGAAGCCGCGGCCCGGTATCGCAATGCCACGCCCGACGAGCTGCCCTGGGGCACACGCATCGAGGATGACGAGGGCGTGATGGCCCTGATTCCGGTCGAGGCGGTGACCAGGCGAATTGATCAGGCGATGGCTACGAAAGAAGAATAGTCCGCTAATAAACGCAAATGAACGCAAATATGAAAAAGCATGACGGCGTGTCTGGGGTAGCTTTTCCTCGCTCGGGCGAAAGCGCAGGTCTACGCACCTAAACCTTACAATTCCACGGTGTTCCTCTACTTCGGCATTTCGGCGGGCACGTCGGCCTGACGATGGGATACGAACGGGCACAGCCATGTAAGCTGTGTGCGGATCTTTTCGACCCGCAAGGAACGACGTGTTCATGCAACGCTACTCTGTCAGACAGATCAGCGCCGCCGCCGTCCTGGCGATGGCTGTCGCGATCACGGTCTTTCTGCCTGATCCGGCCAGCGCCGATGAGGGGGAGGTCGAGCCGGTGCCCGGTGATATGCCCACGCAACCCAGCGACGACGGGGCGGGCAAACACGATGGGGTGCGGCAGCAGCAGGCAGCTGATGACCACGCCGAATCCGTTGCAGACAGTAAGGCGCCAGCACAGGCGGAAAACAAGGCCGATGCGCCGCGTGTGTTTCGGATGCTGGGCTCGGAGGTCGCGCCGGGCACAACACGACAATTGTCCTGGGTTGCCAGTCAGTCGTTTACCGGTGTTTCGGTGCCCACGCCGGTGCTGGTGGCGAATGGCACCCGGCCCGGCCCGACGTTATGTTTGACGGCCGCGGTGCACGGGGACGAGCTCAACGGCATCGAGATGGTGCGGCGTCTTCTCTACGGGCTCAAGCCGGACAAGTTGAGCGGCACGGTGGTCGGGGTGCCGATCGTTAATCTACTCGGTTTTCGTCGCAATTCCCGTTATTTGCCCGATCGGCGCGATCTGAATCGCTATTTTCCCGGTGACCCGGAGGGCAGTACCGCTTCGCGTATCGCCTACTCGTTCTTCGAGAACGTCGTCCGGCATTGCGACGTCCTGGTCGACCTGCACACCGGTTCCTTTCATCGCACGAATCTCGTGCAGCTGCGCGCCGACCTCAAGAATCCCGAGGTTCTGGAGCTCACGCAGGGCTTCGGCGCGACCGCGGTACTGCAAAACGACGGTACCGAAGGCACATTGCGCCGTGCCGCGACTGATATCGGTATTCCGGCGGTGACTGTCGAGGCCGGTGAGCCCAAACGGTTCCAGCCCGACGAGGTCGCGCATGGCGTCAAGGGGATCCGCACCCTGCTCAACGAGCTGGGCATGGTGAAACACATCAGTCTGTGGGGCGAGCCGCAGCCGGTTTATTACGAGGCGCGTTGGCTGCGTGCCGAGACCGGCGGCATCCTGTTCAGCCGTGTGGCGGTGGGCGACAAGGTGAACAAGGGGGATGTGCTGGGTACGGTGACCGATCCGATCACCAACAGGCGCAGTGAGATCCGCGCGCCGCAGGATGGGCGTATCCTCGGCATGGCCCTCAATCAGGCCGTCATTCCCGGCTTTGCGGCCTATAACGTGGGTATTCAGAAGAGCAGCGAAGAGGTTTCGCAGACCGTCGAAGAACCGGTCAAGCCGGAACCGCAGGAGCTGTCCGACGGAGTCGTGGAGGAACAATCCGAACCCGCCGGCTCGGCGCCGGCTGCGTCCAGCCACGCCCCGGAGTTGGGGCGGCCGGATTAGAGCCGTTTCGCCAGACTGCGGTTAAACGTCGCTTCGGGAAGCCGTTCAATCGGGCGGATTGTCTTCCAGCCCGAGGACGAAATCCCAGTGTTTCTTGTCCACCGGCATCACTGACAGGCGGTTGCCCTTGCGCACGAGAGGAAAATCCTCGAGCGCGTCCGCGTGGTCCTTGATTTCGGCCAAGGGGATGGTACGCGCGAGCTCGCGCTCGAAGGTGACGTCCACGCGATACCAGCGCGGTTTGTCGCGGTTCGACTTGGGATCGTAGTGGGGGTCTTTCGGGTCGAACGCGGTATCGTCCGGGTAGCCGGCGCGCGAGATCCGCATGACGCCGACCACGCCCGGCACCTTGGTGTTGGAGTGATAGAAAAACGCCAGATCGCCGACCGCCATGTCATCGCGCATGAAATTGCGCGCCTGATAGTTGCGTACGCCATCCCAGCCCTCGGTCTGGTGCTTGCGGTTCTGCAGATCCTGGATGCTGAATTCGTCGGGTTCGGATTTCATCAGCCAGTAGCGCATGTCGTCGGAGCCTTGTCGGTAAATGGTTTGCGCCCAGTCTAGCGCAGTGGGGAGAGCGGGGGAGCGAAGCGCCGCACGCGTGATTCGGTGACCAGCAGGTCGAGGTCGATGTCCCAGGCGCGGGTCTCGATCTGTGCGACGCGCTGGGCCTCGAAGGCCAGCCCGAGCAGATGCGGGCGCCGGTAGCCGTGTACCGAGTGCGGCAGGGCCAGCGTGCGGTCGTAATAACCGCCCCCCATGCCGATACGGCGCGCGCCGTCATCGAAAGCGGCCAGGGGCATGATCAAAAGATCCAATGCAGCGACCCGGCGGGCGTTTCCGCCGACGGGTTCCATCATGCCGAGCGGGCTCTTGTTATGACGGAACACGGCCGGCCGCAAGGCCACGAATCGCAGGCTGGGGCCGGTCACGCGCGGCAGGTAACCGGTTTGTCCTGTGGTCAACTGCGCCAGCAGTGGTCGCGGATCGATCTCGCTGGCCATGGGCCAGTAGATGCCGATGCGGCGGGCGCGCCGGAATACCGGTAAGCGTGCCACACGGGTGCAGGCCCGTTGGCTGCGATGGACCCGTTCGCTGGGCGACACTCGGCGGCGAGCGGCGAGCGCCTGTTTGCGCTGCGCGCGGATCGAATTCATCGACAAATGACGTGTTGAAAGGTGAGGGCCGACACTCCCGCCTGCGCCGTCAGCCGTCCACTGACCTTGAGACGAATGCTCAAGTGGGGCGTTCCGCGCCGCATTAGGCTTCCCGCAGCCAAGGCGGGCATGCTCACCTGCGACGGTTCCCAGCCCCTGGTTAGGTACTTAGGCTCAAGGGGAACCGTGAGGCCATCGAACACTGCAGGAGTGCCGGCAGATTCGATGTTACGCGCTCCTAGCTATGGTCATCAAGCGCGGATTCGATCCGCAGCTGCAATTGCGACAGCCGGTCGTCGATTTCGGCGTCACTTGCCGGGTTGCCCGACTCGTGGCGCTCGAGACGGCGCTCGGCTGCCAGCAGGTCCCGAGCGACATTCAGCGCTGCCATGACCGCGATGCGCTCTATCCCGAGTGTTTTGCCCTTGCGCTGGATTGCATTCATGCGTCGCGACAGATGCTCCGCCGAGCGCAGCAGACTTTCGCGTTCTTCCGGTGGGCAGGCGACGGAATAATCGCGGCCCAGAATACGAATCGTCAGGGTGGACTGGTTATTGTCTGTCGGCATGGTGGTGTCCGTTGGGGGCCGGGCCTCAGGCGTTGTCGGCCTCGGCTTCCAGAGCGCGGATGCGTTCGATCACGCCGTTGAGTTGTTCGCGTGTTTCCCGGCTGCGCTGACGCTCGGCGTCGTGCGCCTCCTTCAGGGCACGATAACTGGCCAGCAGTCGCTGATGTGCATCCAGCAATGTATCGACGCGGTTTTCGAACTGCGTTATATCGAACTGACTCATCGAGTGCTCCCTGACAATAGGTGGAGTATAGCCCCGGCACCGGGGCAGATGAAACAAGCGTTGCCGTGGCGGTCGCTTGCGCGCGCCGCGGCGCCATGAAAAAGGCCCGGCAAGTGCCGGGCCCTGTGCGTGGATTGAGTCGGTCGGTTTATCGGATCAGCAGGAACAGTGCGCCGCTGCCGCGTCGGATATGCAGCAACAGTTGCTGGGTATCCGGACCGGCCAGATCGTGCAGCTGGGACACCTTGCTCACCGGCTCGCGGTTGATGGAAGTGATCACATCGCCGGGGCGCAGGCCGGCGCGCGCAGCGGGGCTGCCGCGTTCCACATCGGTGACGGCCACGCCTTCGACTTCTCCCGCCAGCGGGTTGTCGTCGGTGACGGGGCCAAAGCGGGCGCCGTCCAGTCCGGCGGCGAGCTCGCTCTGGCTGCCATTGTTGTCGCCGTCGTCGCCATCGGCGGCGTCAGCGCTGGCGTTGTCTCCGTCCTCCGCGTTCGCGAGGGTCGCTTCGACCTCGCGTTTTTCGCCATTGCGCAACACGGTGATGTCGACCTGCTGGCCCGGCGACTTGAGACCGATGGCGTTCGCCAGCTCCGAAAAGTCATCGATCTTCTTGCCGTTGACGCGGGTGATCACGTCGCGCTCCTTGAGTCCGGCGTCGGCGGCCGGGGAATCCGGCAGGACCTGGGCGATGACCGCGCCCTGGTTGATGTCCAGGCCGAAGGCCTTGGCCAGCTCCGGTGTCAGGTTCTGGCCGACCACACCGAGGCGCCCGCGCTTGACCTTGCCGTACTCGTTGATCTGTTTATAGACCGAGTTGACGAGGTTGCTGGGGATGGCGAAGCCGATCCCGATATTGCCCCCCGTGCGTGACAGTATGGCGCTGTTGATCCCGACCAGTTCGCCGTCGAGATTGACCAGCGCGCCGCCGGAGTTGCCCGGGTTGATGGAGGCGTCGGTCTGGATGAAGTCCTCGTAGCGGTTGCCCAGGCCGTGACGGCCGAGACCGCTGACGATGCCGGAGGTGACGGTCTGGCGCAGACCAAACGGGTTGCCGATGGCGACCACGAAATCCCCGACCCGTAGATCGTCCGAGTCGGCGATCGGGAGATCGGTCAGGTTGTCGGCATCGATTTTCAGGACTGCGATATCGGTCTCCGGATCATCGCCGACGAGCTTGGCGTCGTATTCGCGGTTGTCCTTCAAACGCACGACGATCTCTTCGGCGTCCTTGACCACGTGGTGGTTCGTGATCACCACACCCTTGTCCGCATTCACGATCACGCCGGAGCCGGCGGCGCTCGGCTTGGGCCGGGAGCGCCGTTGCTGTTGCTCGGGCATATCGAAGAAACGCCGGAAAAACGGGTCGTTGAACAGTGGATTGTCGGGCATTTGCCGGGGCTTGCCCGTGACCACGACGTTGACCACGGCCGGCAATGTCTTGTCCAGCATCGGTGCCAGCGACGGATCGTCGCCGGCCAGCATGCCGCTGGGTACGGCGGCCTGGGCGCCGATGCATGTCAGCGCCAGCAATGTGAAAAACAGAAGACGAAACTGTGTGAAAGCGATTCTTGGCATGGATTCCTGTCCGTTGGCGTGTATACCCTGCGGCCGGCGGTGATCCGACGAGCCCCGCTCGGTAAGACCACGGTTCCGGCCGCAGGGTTCCACTGATTCCTGTGGTCGGTCAGCCATGACGGTGCAGCACCCGCGCCAGCCCGGTGTCGTCGAGTACGTGTTGCAGGGCCAGGCGTGTCTGGCCGGCCACGCGGGCCATCCAGCCGTCACGGCTGGCGATATCGACCGTGAACACGTCGCGGTTGTCTCGTGCCGCGGCCAGCATGACATCGTCGCTGGTGGCGATCTCGTCGACCAGTTTGAGCGTGAGCGCCTGGGTACCATGCCAGTGCTCGCCGGTGGCCACTGCGTCGATATCCACGCTCGGACGGTAGCGGTTCACGAAGTTCTTGAACAGGCCGTGAGTATCGTCGAGTTCCTCGCGGAACTTGACCCGCGCCTCGTCGGTGTTTTCGCCGAACACGGTGAGGGTGCGCTTGTGCTCGCCGGCGGTATGCATTTCGAAATCGACCTGTTTGTCCTTGAGCAGGCGATGAAAGTTGGGAATCTGGGCGACCACGCCGATGGAGCCGATGATGGCGAACGGGGCGGCCACGATCCGGTCCGCCACGCAGGCCATCATGTAGCCGCCGCTGGCCGCCAGGCGATCGACGGCCACCGTCAGCCGTACGCCGGAGTCCCGCAGCCGGGTCAGTTGCGATGCGGCCAGGCCGTAGCTATGGACCATGCCGCCGGCGGATTCCAACCGCACCAGGACTTCGTCCTCGGGTTCGACGACCTGGAGCACGGCGGTGATGGCTTCGCGCAGTGATTCCACCGCCGAGGCACGGATATCGCCGTTGAAATCCAGCACAAACAGACGGGCCGGTTCGTGCGGCTTGCCGAGCTTCTGGGCCTTGGTGTGTTGCTTGGATTCGGCTTTCCGGCGCTTGGCCCGGGCCTTGCGCTCGCTGGGGTTGAGCAGGGCGGAGTTGAGTGTATCGGCGGTGTGCCGGAGTCGTTCGTTGACGTGCTCGACCTTCAGCCGGTTATGTTCTTGCGCGCGCGCCTGCTGGATCGCCGTCAGGAGCCACACCACCGTCAGGCCGATGGCTATGACCACGGTAGCGGCCTTGGCGAGGAACAGGCCGTAGTTGACGGCAAAATCGGCAATCAGCTCCATGTGAGCATTCCTTGTGGAGGATGGAAGATGAACGCCGGGCGGGCGCAGTCCGGCGTCATGCGTTGTCGAGCCAGCCCGACAGTTCGCGTTTGATCAGTCGGGTGAACAGATCGATATGATCGCTGCGGTCGTTGAGGGCTGGAATATAACGCAGGCTGTCACCCCCGGCGGCCTCGAAATAATCGCGGTTTTCTTGTTTGATCTCTTCCAGCGTCTCCAGGCAGTCCGCGGAAAATCCCGGGCAGATGACGTCCACCGTCTTGATGCCCGCGGCGCCCCAGGTTTTCACGGTTTCGTCCAGGTAGGGGCGCAGCCAGGGCTCGCGGCCGAAACGGCTCTGGAAACAGACCTTGTAGTCGTCCGGGCCGAGTCCGAGCTGATCCGCCAGCAGTTGTGCGGTAATGCCGCAATCGCGTGGATAGGGGTCGCCCTGCTTGACGTAGCGCTTGGGGATGCCGTGGAACGACATGATCAGCTTGTCGCCGCGCCCGTGCGCGGCCCAGTGCTCGCGTACCGAGTTGGCCAGCGCTTGGATGTAGGCGGGCTCGTCGTGATAGCGGTTCACGGTACGCAGGGCGGGTTGTTCCGGCCAATCGGCGAACACCGCGCCCACCTTGTCGAAGGTCGTGGCCACGGTGGTCGCGGAATACTGCGGATAGGCCGGCAGAATCAGCATGCGCTTGCAGCCCGCATCGCGCAGTGTGCTCAGGCCCGCCTCGATGGACGGATTGCCATAGCGCATGGCCAGGGCTACCCGCACGGGTGTCTCCAGCGTGGCGTCCAGTCGCGCTTGAATCGCCTCGGCCTGGCGTTGCGCATAGACCAGCAACGGCGAGCCTTGCTCCATCCAGACGGCACGATAACCGCGCGCCGACAACCGTGGCCGTAAAGTCAGGATGACGCCGTACAGGATCGGTAGCCACAGCGCGCGGTTGAGATCGACTACGCGACGGTCGCCCAGGAACTCTGCCAGATAACGTCGGACCGAGGACGCCGACGGATCATCCGGTGTGCCGAGGTTGGTGAACAGCACGCCCAGCGGCTGGGCCGTACGGTGGTCGGTCATGTACAGGTCCGGTGTTGGCGTTTCACCCCCACATGGGTGGTGGCTGGGTCCGGCGATTACAAGTCGCGCGCGTTACGCTCACGGTGTTGTTGCACGCCCGGCGCGTCAGCGTCGCTCCTCGAAATAGCTACGGCTGATCTTGAAGATCACCGGGCTCAGCAACAACAGGGCGATCAGGTTGGGTAGGGCCATCAGCGCATTCATGATGTCGGCAAATGTCCAGACGATGCCCAGGTTCGCAACCGCGCCCACAAATATGGCGACCACCCAGACCACCCGATAGGGCATGACGATGCCCGTGCCGAACAGGTATTCCGCGGTGCGCTCGCCGTAGTAGCTCCAGGCGAGCAGGGTGGAGAACGCGAAAATCACCAGGCCGAAGCTCACGATCGCGCCGCCCGGACCGGGCAGGCCGGCGGTGAACGCCTCCGCCGACAGCTGTGCGCCGGTCGTCCCCCCAGACCACGCGCCGGTTGCCACGATGACCAGCGCGGTCATGGTGCAGACCACGATGGTGTCGATGAACGTGCCGAGCATGGCTACCACGCCCTGGTTGACCGGGTTGTTGGTACGCGCGGCGGCGTGTGCGATCGGCGCACTGCCCAGACCGGCCTCGTTGGAGAACACACCCCGGGCCACGCCAAAGCGGATGGCCATGAGTACGCCGCCGCCGGCCGCGCCGCCTACCGCGGCCTGGCCCGTGAACGCATCGGTGACGATCAGGGCGAACGCGCCCGGTACCGCCCCTGCATTGAGGATCAACACCAGCAATGCCCCGAGAATATAGACGATCGCCATGAACGGCACGAGTTTTGCCGTGACCCGGGCCAGGCGCTGCAGGCCACCAATGATGACGGCGAACACGCCGCCGGCGAGCACCAGGCCGGTGATCCAGGAGGGGACCGACAAGGATTCCCGGAGCACATGCGCTACCGAGTTGGACTGCACGGTATTGCCGATGCCGAACGCGGCAATAGTGGCGAATAGGGCAAACAGGAATGCCAGCCAATGCCAGTGATGCCCCAGACCGTTGCGGATATAATACATGGGGCCGCCCACATGAGCGCCTTCGCTGTTGGTCTCGCGGTACTGCACGGCGAGTACGGCCTCGCCGTACTTGGTGGCCATGCCGACCAGCGCGGTGATCCACATCCAGAAGACCGCGCCCGGGCCGCCCAGATGGATTGCGGTCGCCACGCCGGCGATATTGCCGGTGCCCACGGTCGCCGACAGCGCCGTCGCCAGGGCCTGAAACGGTGTGATGTCGCCGGGTTGACTGGTGTCGACCCGCCGCCCCTTGAACAGCATGGAAAACCCGTAGCCCAGCTTGCGCTGCGGCAGGCCGCGCAGCCCCGCCGTAAGATACAACCCGGTGCCGAGTAACAGGATCAGCAACACGGGCCCCCATACCCAGCTACTGATGGTATCCAGCGCTGCCCCCAGCGAAGCCATAAAACCGGTGGTGTCGTTTTGCATGGTGTTATCCCCCAGTCAGCGGCCCCAAAGACAGGCCGCGCGAATACGTTAGCCTAAAAAACCCTGAAGCAAAATCCAGCCGATGCCCAGCGGCGCGACGTAGCGCAATATGAACAGCCACAGGCCTGCCAGTGGCATGGGCTGTCCGGAGTAGGACTGGATCGCGCTTACCGCCCGGGGCCCGAGTACCCAGCCGGTGAACAGCGCCATCATCAGGCCACCCACGGGCATCATGACCGCGGTGCTGATGAAATCGGCGGCATCAAGAAAGTTCTTGCCGGCGATGGTGTAATCGGACCACACGCCTTGCGACAGCGATGCGGGCATCCCCAGCGCAAACACGATCAGGCCGCAGAGCAGCGATGCCTTGATGCGGCTGAGCGATTTTTCGTCGACGAAATAGCTCACGACCACTTCCAAAAGCGATACGGCCGATGTCAACGCGGCGATCGCAAGCAGTACAAAGAACGCCATGCCGAACAGCGAGCCGGCCGGCATTGTCGCGAAGACCGCGGGCAGGGTCAGAAACGTCAGACCGGGGCCTTCGTCGGGCTGGAAGCCGGTGGCGAATACCGCTGGCAGGATGACCAGGCCCGCGAGCAGCGCGACGGTCGTGTCCAGCCCGACGACCAGCGTCGCGTCACGCGGGAGGTTCTGTTCGCGTGACATGTAAGAGCCATAGGTAATCATCGCGCCCATGCCCAGCGACAACGAAAAGAAGGCCTGGCTGATGGCGCCGCCCCAGGTGTCGGGACCGACCTTGCTCCAGTCCGGCCAGAGATAGAAATCGATGCCGGCTCCGGCCCCCGGCAGGGTGATCGAGCGCAGCGCCAGTACGATCAGCAGCACGAACAGCAGTGGCATCAGCCATTTCGCGACACGTTCGATGCCGCCGGCCACGCCCCCGATGACCACGGTGACCATGCCGACCGTGAACACGGCGGCACAAAGCAGTGGCATGAACGTGCTCGAGGTGAAGCTGGAAAACACCTGGCGGCTTTGTTCCACGTCCACGCCCGCGAATGTATCGTTGGCCATCAACACCACGTAGGCCAGTGTCCAGCCGGCGACGACCACATAGACCGCCAGAATGACGAACGCCGTGGCCACACCGAGTGCGCCGACCACGCTCCAGCCACGTCCGGCCAATGTCCGGAAGGCGCCCACCGGGTTGCGCTGGGTGGCGCGCCCGATAGCCAGTTCGGCCATGACCAGGCTGAGGCCGAAGAAGAGCACGCAGCCCAGATAGATGATCAGGAATGCGCCGCCGCCGTTGGCGCCGGCCATGTACGGGAATTTCCAGATGTTGCCCAGCCCGACCGCGGAGCCGGCGGAGGCCATGATGAAGCCGAGGCGGCTTCCCCAGTGTTCGCGCGCCGCGCTCATGCCGAGAAGCTATGCGCTGCGCGCGTCGGTGACATACGGCTGTACATGCGTCGTTATTCTCCGATGGGTCGACCGTGGCGGCCCACGGTCCCGCAACATCGATTACGGGGCCGTCGCATTCAGACGAACAAGTCGCCGATGCGTGTCCGCATGGATGCCATTTGTTGTTTTTCGATCATGGCATTTGCCGCCAAAGCCTACCGTTTCGGCGCGTTTACGTCGAAGGCACATAAAAAAAGGTGGGCCAATCGGCCCACCTTGGGTGGCGGTCGTCAGGCGCTCGGTTTACGGTTTTTCGAGGATCGCTGTAACGCCCTGGCCGCCTGCGGCACAGATCGAGATCAGGCCACGGCCGCCGTCATTCTCGTCCAGAATCTTGGCCAGGGTGCCGACGATGCGGGTGCCGGTGGCCGCGAACGGATGACCGACCGCCACGGACGAACCCTTGACGTTGAGTTTGGACATGTCGATCGAACCCAACGGTTCGTCGCGGCCGAGTTTTTCCTTGCAGTATTTTTTCGATTCCCAAGCCTTGAGCGTGCACAGCACCTGGGCGGCAAACGCTTCATGGATTTCGTAGAAGTCGAAGTCCTGCAGGGTCAGGCCAGCGGCGTCGAGCATATCGGCCACCGCGTAGGTGGGCGACATCAGAAGGCCTTCGCCGCCGTCGACGAAATCCACCGCCGCCGTGCGTGAGTAAGGCGTGAAGTACGCCAGCACCGGCATGTCGTTCGCCTTGGCCCATTCCTCGCTGGCCAGCAGCACGCTGGAGGCGCCGTCGGTCAGCGGGGTGGAATTGGCCGCGGTCAGCGTGCCGTTCTCCCGGTCGAACGCGGGCTTGAGCTTCGCCATCTGGTCGATGCTGGTATCGGCGCGCAGGTTGTTATCGCGCTCCACGCCCAGATAGGGGAAGACCAGGTCATCGTAGAAGCCGTCGACATAAGCCTGGGCGGCGTTCTTGTGGCTGGCCACGGCCAGTTCGTCCTGTGCCTTGCGCGAGATCTTCCATTCCTTTGCCATGAGCTCGCAGTGCGCGCCCATGGACAGGCCGGTTCGCGGCTCGCCCACGCCCGGGAAGCTCGGCACGAGATGACGCGGCCGCAGTTTGGTAAACAGTTTGGCGCGCTCGCCGGCGCTCTTGGCGCGGTTGACGTCGAGCAGGATAGTGCGCAGTTCCTCGTTGAGAGCGATCGGCGCATCCGATGTGGTGTCCACGCCGCCGGCAATGGCGGAATCGATCTGACCCATGGCGATCTTGTTGGCCATCAGCAGGGTCGCCTCGAGACTGGTGCCGCAGGCTTGCTGCACGTCGAAGGCCGGCGTATGCGGGTCGAGATCCGTACCCAGCACGGATTCGCGGGCCAGATTGAAGTCGCGTGCGTGCTTGAGCACCGCGCCGGCCGCTACTTCGCCGATCTGCTTGCCGGCGAGTTTGTATTTGCCGCTGAGGGCCTTGAAAGAGGCCGTCAGCAGATCCTGATTGGACTGATGCGAGTATTTGGTATTGGAACGACAAAACGGAATGCGGGCGCCGCCGATGATGGCAACGCGGCGGGGTGTCTGGTCTGCCATGGATCCTCCATGAGCGCCGATTTTCGGTTCGGCGTGTGTTGATATGACCTGCACAAGATAAATGCTGCACTGCAAAGTAACAAGAAGACATGTCGCAGCTGCCGCGTTGTCAGCGGTTTTGACTGTCCGGCGCCGACAAATTTTGCCGCTGGCTCTTGAAAGGGGATTGCATGGCCGCATCAATGGCGGTGATTGAGATCGTCAATGATGACGATCCGGCATGCCCGGTTGAAAGCCGGGTATGCGGTTACGTTTTATCAACCACCAACGTTCAAGGAGAAGGGTGGCATGAATATCCGTCCTTTACATGATCGCGTCGTCATCAAACGGCTCGAAGAGGAGCAGAAGACGGCCGGGGGCATCGTCATTCCGGACACCGCAGCCGAAAAGCCGCAGAAGGGCGAAGTCGTTGCCGTGGGCAATGGCAAGCCGCTGGACAATGGCGACAGCCGCACACCGGAAGTCAAGGTGGGCGACAAGGTCATGTTCGGCAAGTTCTCGGGTACCGAAATCAAGATCGACGGCGATGAAGTCGTGGTCATGCGGGAAGACGACATTCTGGCGGTGCTGGGCTAAATAAAGCTTTTGCATCAATCGTTTTCGACACAGAATTAAAGGAAGCTAGAAATGGCTGGTAAGGAAGTAAGTTTTGGTGAAGACGCACGTGGGCGTCTGGTACGCGGCGTCAATACGCTCGCGAATGCCGTAAAGGTCACGCTGGGTCCGAAGGGCCGCAACGTTGTGCTCGACAAGAGCTTCGGCGCACCGACCGTAACCAAGGACGGCGTGTCGGTTGCCAAGGAAATCGAACTCGAGGACAAGTTCGAGAACATGGGCGTCCAGATGGTCAAGGAAGTCGCTTCCAAGACCTCGGATGTGGCCGGCGACGGCACCACCACCGCCACGGTTCTGGCCCAGGCCATCGTGCGCGAAGGCGTGAAGGCTGTTTCCGCGGGCATGAACCCGATGGATCTCAAGCGCGGCATCGACAAGGCCGTGGACGCGGCGGTCGAGGAACTGGCCAAGCTGTCCAAGCCCTGTGACGATGAAAAAGCGATCGCGCAGGTCGGCTCGATCTCGGCCAACTCCGACGAAGACATCGGCAAGATCATCGCCGACGCCATGAACAAGGTCGGCAAGGAAGGCGTGATCACGGTCGAGGAAGGCTCCGGCCTGTCCAACGAACTGGACGTGGTCGAAGGCATGCAGTTCGATCGCGGCTATCTCTCGCCGTACTTCGTGACTGATAACCAGACCATGCAGGCGGAGCTGGAGAATCCCTACATCCTCTTGTTCGACAAGAAGATCTCCAACATCCGCGACATGCTGCCGTTGCTGGAGAACGTGGCCAAGCAGAACCGGCCGCTGATGATCATCTCCGAGGACGTCGAGGGCGAAGCCCTGGCCACGCTGGTGGTCAACAACATCCGCGGCATCGTCAAGGTCGCGGCCGCCAAGGCGCCCGGGTTCGGTGATCGCCGCAAGGCGATGCTCGAGGACATGGCGATCCTGACCGGCGGTACCGTGATCTCGGAAGATCTCGGCATGACGCTGGAAAACGCCTCGCTCGATCACCTCGGCGAAGCCGCCAAGGTCCAGATCTCGAAAGAGAACACGACCGTGATCAACGGCAAGGGTGCCAACAAGGACATCGAAGGCCGTATCAAGCAGATCCGCGCGCAGATCGAGGAATCCTCCTCGGACTACGACAAGGAGAAGCTGCAGGAACGTGTGGCCAAGCTGGCCGGCGGTGTGGCATTGATCAAGGTCGGTGCCGCGACCGAAGTCGAGATGAAAGAGAAGAAGGCCCGCGTCGAGGACGCGCTGCACGCCACCCGCGCAGCCGTCGAAGAGGGCATCGTGCCCGGCGGCGGCGTGGCCCTGCTGCGCACCCTCAAGGCGGTCGAGAAGGCCAAGGGCGATAACGCCGACCAGGAAGCGGGCATCCGTATCCTGCGCCGTGCGGTGGAAGAGCCGTTGCGCCAGATCGTGTTCAACAGCGGCGCCGAGCCGTCCGTTGTGGTCAACGAAGTGCTCTCCAAGAAGGGCAACTACGGCTACAACGCGGCCACCGGCGAATACGGCGATATGGTCGACATGGGTATTCTCGACCCGACCAAGGTCAGCCGTACCGCGCTGCAGAATGCGGCCTCCATTTCCAGCCTGATGCTCACCACTGAAGCAGCCATTGCCGACGTCCCCGATGACGACGACAAGGGCGGTGGCGCCCCGGATATGGGCGGCATGGGCGGAATGGGTGGTATGGGCGGCATGATGTAAGGCATCTGTCGTTCCACGCTCACACCGCGTGAACATGAGCCCCGCTTCGGCGGGGCTTTTTTGTGTCATCGTATTATGGAAGCTTGTGCCACACGTGCTGTCTTTCACGATGCTCCTGAGTAGCTGGTGAGGCGCTGGATCAAACCTCTGGCTCGCCGCCGGATATCGACACGCTGTTTCATAGTCGGCGCGCCGCGATCCGGCACGACGCTATTGCAGACCCGGCTGGCGGCGCATCCACAGCTGACAGGGTTTGCCGAGACGCATCTGTATCCGCGCGCTGACGGCATCGGCGTCCGTCCCGAGGTGCAGGCTGGCCGTTCGGGTGCGGATGTCTACAAAGCAGAGCTCGTCGCGCTGCTCGAGGAATTATGTGACGTTGCCGGAGTGGATGCGGCACGGGTGCTGCCGATCCTGCGCGGGCGGCGCGTGTCGCGACTCAAGGCATCGTTTCTGACATGTTTGGACACCATTGCGGTGCGAGCGGGTTACGTCGGCTGGATCGAGAAAACCCCGGCGCATGTTCGCTACATCCCCGCAATTCAGCGGACGCTCCCGCAGGCTGTCTTCATTCATATCCTGCGGGACGGCCTCCCGGTCGTGGCCTCGTTGCTGGATGTCACGGCACGCTACCCGAAGTACTGGGGCGGAGCGCCCTGGACGCTGGACCAGTGTGTGGACGTCTGGAATCGGGACGTCGAGACCAGTCTGGCCTATCAGGGCGCGCCGGGACATCGACTGATCCCCTATGAATCATTTATCTATGAAACAGATTCTTACACGAGAAACTTGTGGCGGTTTCTGCAAGTAGATCCAGCGAATTCGGGGGCGCCGCAACAGGTCGTGGCGTTCCACGCCATCGTACGGGGCTTTGAACACTGGAAGCAGGATGCAGCGGGGCCGGTGCAACGGTCGCGTAACAGTCGTGTTCGCGACGTGCTGTCGCCTGCGCAAATCGAGCAAGCCACGCGTCGCTTGAGGTATGGTGGCCGGGTGCCGATCGATCTGCGGGGTATTGGACGCGACCCATGATTCAGGACGGTGCACCGGCGGTGCTAGAGTGCCCATTCCGAGATCCCGGGATGCGATATTGCTTTTCGTTCGAGATTCCCAGAAAACCACGATCGGTTCGGGCGGCTATCTGCGTTCGCTGCAGATCGCTGAGCTGGTCGTAGCCGCGGGCCACAGGATGGTGGATCTGCCGCAGCGTTACCCGCGTGCCGGCAACCCCGCGGCCCGGTGGGAGCGCCGACGGGCGTTTGTGCCGATCGCACGCGATCCGGCTTATGGCGCCAGCCACAAGCGGTCGCGCAACAAGGTCACGGCGAGCAAGTACCGGCAGACACTGGCAGTCATCGATGACCAGGCCGATGCCGGCGGATTGATCTGGGAGTTCACCCAGCATCACGGGGCGCTGGCCGCAGCCCGCGCACGCAATCTGCCGGTAACGGCGGTTGCGCACAACATCGAGTCTCTGTTGCCGGACGAGACACTCATGTATGCCGATGGGGGGCAGCACGAACGCTTTGCCGCCGAGTGCGCGCATCTGAAGCTGGCCGACCGGCGCGTGGTCATCTCGGCCCGCGACCAGTGGCTGTTGTCGTTGTTCGGCATCGACGCCATGGTGCTGCCGTACTATCCGCCCCGAGAGCGTTTGCAGGCGTTGCAGGGCGTACGGCTCGAACGCTGGCCGGCGGCAGGTCGCACGCGTCTGCTGGTGATGGGGTCGGGTTTCTACCCGCCAAACTACCAGGGCATGCGCCATATTCTGCGGCTGCTGGCCGCGAGCGGAATCACCGAGTCGAAGGTCCGGGTCGAGGTCATGGGTTTTGGTACCGAACGCCTGGAAAAAGAATGCGCCGCCGCGGGGATCGTTTTTCATGGCAGCGTCAGCGACCGCGCCATGTTTGATGTGATGCGCCAGGCCGATGCGGCCGTCATCTACCAGCACGCCGGTACGGGCGCGCTCACGCGTATCCCCGAGCTGCTGATTGCCGGAGTTCCGGTGCTTGCCAACGATACGGCCGCCCGTGGCTACGAACACAGTCCCGGCGTGCAGATCTTTGCCGATACCGCCGAGTTGATTGCCCGGATCGAGGCACTCGATCCGTCGAGCCCGGCGCCCGCATTTCCGTACCCTTGGCGCGCGGCGCAGCAATTCGTCGAATATCTGGGTGGTGATCGAGTTTCCCTTGCAGCCGGCGCAGGTGCATGAATAAAACCGGGAATGTCGTGCTTTGGCGAGACTGTCGCCCGAGCGCACCGTGTATCGGTGGTGGCCTGCGGTCCGCGCAGATCGCCGGGGTCGTCAACGCGCTCGACATCGAATGGATGGAGCTGGCAACCCGACGTGTGAAGCGGCCGCTGCGGGACGCGCTGGCGGGTGTACGGCTGCGCCTGACGACGCCGGGCGCAGGACACATGCAGGCGCGCATGCGCCGCCGGGTGGGCAACCGGCTGGCGGTGTTCGAATCGTTGGCGCGGGAGCTCGGCTTGCCGGGGTGCGTGCTCTGGGAAAACACCAAGGACCATTCCCTGCTGTTGTTCGCGCGCCGGCACGCTGTGCCCGTGATCGCCTTGCCGCACAACATCGAATCCTTGGGTTCGCCGGAGCA